>SXGU01153416.1_pt1 | contig 62151 bp, 61 predicted proteins | sample 3174531 | NCBI WGS metagenome assembly SXGU01 (sample SAMN11356863, study PRJNA531348) | freshwater metagenome | isolation source: freshwater sample F1-140 | place: China: Fuxian Lake, Yuxi | collected 2017-12-25 | reverse complement strand
AATAAAATAGATATAAACGCGAATAACGCAAATAACTTCAAACCTCTTTGTTTGTTCATAGTGTGATTAGAAAATTATTGTTTATATAGCTTTTCGTGGTGAGGAGATAATCTAATTTTTAAGAATTTATTCTTCTTTTCCGCTTACATCTGCAGCTTCTGCCTTTCTCTTTGCTGATTGTTTTTGTACATCGGTTTGGAATTTCATTATTTCTGCATCCATTTTTTCTTTTGCAAGCCAGTGTGTAAGGAAAGTTCCCTTTACAACAGCTATCCAGAAGACTACTATACTTACCACTATTAAAAGAACTGCTGTTGTTGGATCTGCATTTTTAGTCATTCCAGCTAATAATGCTGAATTCTTTCCATATAGTGGAATAACTATCCAATCATTGAAGAATTTAGCTACAGCATTTGTCTTACCCTGATATAATGAAAATATTACAATTCCGCTTATGAAAGTGTAAACTGAATAAATTACCCAGAGTATTTCCTGTACTAATATACCAAATGGTGCTGCTGCAGAAGAAACCATTATTGTGAAGAATGTTAGAACAAGAATAGGAAGGAATATCCAGATTGCTGTTCCTAATGCTGTGAATGAAGTTAGTGATGTTAATAGTGCTTCTGTCGAGATAAGGAATGTTGCTAATAAACCTATAATTACTGATACAACAAATCTTATACCGCCATGCATAAAGTTAGCATAAGACATTGATGAGTATACTAATAGAGTAAGTAAAAGAAGAAGCATAACTTTAACGAATTCTCCTGCAAAATTCAAATTCTCTTTTTCTGCATCATAACCCTTTAACCAAAGATTAACTAAAGGTAAATTTTTGAATCTTTCCATAGTGAATGAGTCTGAAGATGAAGTTGTAGTGACATCTTTTACTTTATCTGGGTTTATTTCTCCTAATAATGGAAAATCTGACGAGGTTGTTTCTCCAACTGTACCTTCTTGTGCTAATACTAAATTAGATGAGAAGATAAAAGATGCTAGAAGCAATGAGATAAAGAAAAATCCCAATAAACTCTTTTTGTTCATAGTTTGTATAAATATTTGTTATTTATAAATGTTATTCTTATTAGGTATTTTTATTCTTTGTTTTTAGTATTACTTTCTTTTGATGATAATTAATTAATTCATTCATTGGAATTGAGAATGTTTTTAAATAACGTTCTATTGAATAAGTTATGATTAAAAAGATGAGTGTGAGTTTTTTATTTTTGTTTGTTTGTTTATTGTTTTCTAGTTTTGTAAGTGCACAGGTTAATATTCCTGGAGAAATCAGTAATGTTTTAACTAAAGCTACTGAAATTGCAAAGCCAATATTTGGAATATTTATAGGAGAGTATAGTACTGATGAATTCTTTTTCACAAAAGTTCTTGTTATGATTTTAATATTTGTTATTGTGAAAGTTTCATTGAGAGTTATTCCAAGATTTAAAGATTTAGGAGGAGTTGTTACAATTATTTCCGCTGTTATATCCATATTAGCTATTAGATTTATGAAAGAAGAAGGATTATTCGCAGGCATATTATTACCTTATGGAACACTAGGAATAGTATTAGTTACTATGCTTCCATTTATTGCTTTTATTTACATTTTACACGCTGGTAAGGCAAGTGGAGCAATAAGAAGATTAGGTTGGATTATTTATTTAGGAGTATTTATTGCCTTATTCATTTCAAGATATTCAACAATAAATGATTTAGGAAGAACGATATATTATATTGTATTTGGAGCAATATTATTTGCTTTGATATTTGATAAAGGAATACATGAATACTTCAGGGCTCATGAAATGAGTATGTTTTATCAGAGTGCGCAGGCAAGAACAATTGCTGGTTTGCAATCTGAATATTTAGATATATTGAGTTTAGACACTCCTGAAGGTGAGAAAAGAAAAAAAGATATTGAAGCACATTTGAAAAGACTTGGTTCGCATGTGCCTTAATTAGATTTGACCGAAAAGATTAAATAATCTTAAATAAGGTTATTTAATATGGTATTAAAAACTTTTAATTTGGAAGAAAATATTTATGATAAATATGCTAAATTTTGTAAAGAGAATGGAATAAGTATGAGCAATCAGATTAATACTTTTATTAAAGCGCAGGTAGAAATTAAACAAGAAGTTCGAGAAGAATATCTAAAAAAACTTGATAGTATTAGGAAAGGTAAATTTGTTAAAGTTGGCAGTTATGAAAATTTTGAGAAGAGGTATAAGTAAATTTGACTTATTCTCTAGATGTTTCTGAAAGTTTAGATAGGATTTTTCTGAAATTATCTAAAAAAGATAAATTGCAATTTGAGATTTTAAGTAGAAAAATTAAAGAAATAGCTGATAATCCTTATATTGGAAAACCTCTTACTGCTAATATGGCTGGTCAAAGAAGAGTTCATATTAGAAACTTTGTTTTGACTTATGAAATATTAGAGAATGAAAAGATAATCAGACTTTTAGATTATGATCATCACGATAATATCTACTAATTATTATGTATTCTTCTGTAACCCACTACTTTTTCACCGTGATAGATAGGAACTTCTGTTAATTTACCTTTTGAAGTTGCTTTTACTAATATAAAACTGCCAAATGCTAAGACTATTACTCCAATTATTGTTAATATGTTTGATGTGAGAAATGAAGGGAAAGTTATACTCAGTGCTTTTTGAATTTGTGAAAAACTTAATATTACTATAATAACTCCTATAGCAGTTATAGAATAACCTAGAATTTTATTATTTATCATTTTATCTCTTTATAGGTTATTAAATTGTAGATATTATATAAATCTTATCTTCTTTCAAATCAAGGCATTTTTAAAGATGAATTATCTTATTAATTTATTAAAATGAGTAAATCAAAATCTGTAGTTCATGGTTATGATATAATAGGCAATTTAGCTGTTGTTAAATTTGATAGAAATCAAAGTGCAAAGAGTAAAAAACAATTTGCTGAGAAATTGCTTAAGAGTCATAATCATATTAAAACAGTATTAGAAAAAATAAGTAAATTTTCTGGAAGATTAAGAACTAATAAGACTAAATTTATTGCTGGAGAAAATAGCAAGGAAGCTTTGTATAGAGAAAATGGATGTGAGTTTAGGTTTAATATTGATACTTGTTATTTTTCTCCAAGATTAGGAAGTGAGAGAAAGGAAATAGCAGATTTGTGCAAGAAAGGAGAAAATGTATTAGTTTTATTTGGTGGTGTTGCTCCTTTTGCTGTTGTGATTGCTAAAAATTCTAAAGTTGAAAAAGTTGTAAGTGTGGAACTTGGAAGAGATTGTAGTAAATATGCGCTAGAGAATGTAAAAAGAAATAAATTAGTTGGAAGAGTTGAGATAGTGCAAGGAGATGTTAAAAAAATCTTACCAAAGATGAAACAGACTTTTGATAGAATAGTTATGGCTAGACCTAACTTAAAAGATGATTTTTTAAATGTCGCTTTCAAGAGAATAAAGAAAAATGGAATTATCCATTATTATGGATTCTATGATGAAACTGAAATGCTTGCACATGTTTTAGAAGATTTAATTGAAAAAAGAGCAAATGAATCTGGGAAAAAGATAAAGATTTTACACATTAAAAAAGCTGGAGATATAGGGATAAGAAAGTATAGGTATAGGGCTGATGTTAAGATTGTTTAATCTTCGAGATATTCTTCAAATCTTTCATGTCCTGCTGGAGGAAGTCTGTTTCCATATTGATTTGCATGATATTCATCATTAGTTTTGTCAATCCAGCCTGTTACAAATTCTGGTCTTATTGCAAATTCACTTCTTTTTGGATGAAAGTAACCTAAGCCTTTAGTCATTGCAATTGAACTTCTATTTCGTCTATTTATCTTAAAAGAGGGTATACTTACAACTATTACTGTATCACTTCCTTTATGAGTTAATTTGTATAGATTTTCAGCTTTTTCTAATTCATTAGGTTGCCAAGTTGCTGTCCCAAGTATATCTCCACCAGGTCCACATCCTAATCCTTCTCGCATAATTACATCTACTAAATCTCTGCTAGTTCTATGTAGGAAAGTTTGGTGTTCTTCTGTAGAGAATATATGTCTTAGATATTCCATAATTTTTCGGACAGATGAGAGTATATAAGGTTAACTTAGAGTATTTTGAAATTAAATAGAATCTTTACTCATAAATTCATCTACTGTTTGATATCTTACTGAACGATTTTCCAATTTCGAATGTGTTTGTCTTAAAACCTTTTTTTCTTCACCATTAAATGTCATTTCATCAAATATAATTCCTAAATCTTTATGGAATCTAATTGAACCTACAAGTCTATTTTCTGACTGAGTATCTCTCCAGAGTTGATATTCTATCGGGACAAATGGAGATGTATATTTTACTCTAAATAATTTAGTAGGAATACCTTTATTTAGTATTTCTTGTAAAAATGTTCTTGCACAATATTCGGTTCTTCCTTCAGGCGTTAATAAGTCTGGATTTGCACTCAAATCTTTCAAATCTAACCATCTTCCTTCTTCAAACCAATTTCTTAAAAGATGCCCCATATTTTTTGGCTATTTTCTTTATTTAAATAAGTTTGTTATTAAAACTTCAACTCAGTTTTAACTGATGTTGGGGCTTCACCGCCGTGCCAAGTGAATCTAGGTCTTATCCTCATAGGATAAAGTCTTTCTGAATTATCATCAAGAATAATCGCTGAACCCTTTAATGAAGGAAGGTCATCCATTTGTTGTTTTATTCCAGATAATAGATATGATTGCATTATAGAATTTAATGCTTCTAAGTCTAATTTCGATGTTACTCTATGAGAAATTACTATATCTGATTGAGACATTACGTCATGATGTATTTGTCCTGGTTGTTGTGTTGCTAGAACTAATGAAATTCCTGGCTGTCTTCCTTCTCTTAATAATTGAATTAGTGCATCACTTGCTGGTGTTTTGCCTTCTTTTGGTAAAAACTCATGTGCTTCATCTACAAATAACCAGACTAATGGATCAGATTTTGCTGACTTGTATGAAAGATAATCTTGTCCATGTTGTAATGATTCCAATTCTTCTTTTTTTCTGGAGTCCATTCTTTGTTTGAAAAGTTTTCTTGAGATTAATGATAAGACTAAAGCTCTAATATTAAAAGAAGCTATTGAGCTATATACTGAAACATCTAAAATTGAAGTTGAACCCGCAGTCACTAAATCTCTTATCTCTGTTCCTTCTAATGTTTTTGAAAATATTCCCCAAGAATTTGCTGCATTGAATAATCCTGAGACAATCTGTTTGTTTTCAGATGAAGAATTTTTATCATCTTTTACATGTTCCATGATATCATGAATTGTGTAATTACTTGATTTTTCTTTTAAATTAGTTATTACATTTTCTATTAAGACTCCTGGGAGACTTGTTAATTGTAAATTAAATAGTGAAAGCCAGTCTTCAGCTTCTAATTCAGAACATTTTAAAGAGAAAGAATGATCGAATGGAATTTTATTCATTCTATATTCTTCAGCTTTTCCAAAAGGTACGAATACTTTTATTGGAAGAGGTTTTGTTTCTAAATTCCATTGTTTTAAAAGAGAGGCATCTTTTTCGTTTTTATATTTCATAGTCCAGAAAATTCCCATAGTGTCAAATATTAATGATGCAATATTGGGGGTGTTTTCTTTTGGAAGATTTGCAATTTCTTCTGCAATAACTCCTAAAGAATAACTTTTTCCACTTCCACGTTTTCCTGCTACTAAAACTACATGACTTCTCGCTACATCCATTAAAATATTATTTGATAAAGATGAATTAAGACCCATTTTTACAAATCCTTTTCCTATTTTTATTAATCCGAGTTTTCCAAATTTTTCTTTGTCTGAAGAATCCCTTCCAAGAATTATATCATATGTCATATATTAAATTAGAATGAGTGTTTTTATTAATCTATTGTATCTAATAAATTAATATATATTCTTATGTCAAGATTTTTATATCTTGAGCATCCTAAAAACGATGTGCTTTGCACATCGTTTTTCTTATGTCAAAACATTTTTAAATGGATTATTATTCAAGGAATGATGCATCAAGATAAAGATAAAAAAGAAAGTGATGAAGTTATTCAAATTCCAATAGGTAAATGGTTATATGCAGTTAAACATAATATGTGGATGAGTATAAGCATTATTCTTGCAATTGCATTGGTTGTTTCTTTATTCTTTGCTTTTGACTTTGCAGATTCAGATAATGAAGTTTCTGGTGATAAAGCGGCTAGTAATTTAATTGATTTTGTAAATGCTCAAGGTAATGGTGTTGCTGAGCTTGTTTCTGTTGAAGAAAAAGATGGAATGTATGAAGTTATAGTTAGTTTTCAAGGACAGAATATTCCCGTTTTAGTTACATTAGATGGAAAGAACTTAGTTTCTAATGTTGTTCCTTTAGATGGTAGTGCTGCTTTGGCTGATGGAAGTGGAAACGAAGGTTCTGGTGAACCTATTGATGTTTCTATTGATGGATCTCCAACTAAGGGAAATAAAAATGCTAAAGTAGTTATGGTTGAATTTACAGATTATGAATGTCCATTCTGTTCTAAATTTTATTCAGAATCTTATAAGCAAATTGTTAAGGATTATGTTGATACTGGAAAAGTTCTTTATGTAGCTAAGGATTTCCCTTTAAACTTCCATCAACAAGCTCAGAAAGCTGCTGAATCTGCAAGATGTATAAGAGACCAAAAAGCAGATACTGGTTATTTTAGAATGCATGATAAATTATTTGAGAATCAACAGAGTTTAAGCGAGGCTAATTATAAGATTTGGGCTAGAGAATTGGGTGCTGATGGAAAGAAGTTTGATGAATGTTTGACTTCTGGAAAGTTTGCTGATGAAGTTAAAGCTGATTTGGCTTATGGTCAACAGATTGGAATATCTGGAACTCCTGGATTTTTCGTAAATGGAAAGTTAGTTAGTGGAGCTCAACCATATTCAGTGTTTAAGCAATTAATTGATGCGGAGCTTGCAAAATGAAATTGATAGATTTGAAAGCTGGACAGGGAAAAGTTGATGTTGAAGTTGTTGTTAAAAGTATGAATCCTCCTAGAACATTCAATAAATATGGTAAGGATATGAAAGTTGCTAATGCAATTATATCTGATGATTCTGGTGAGATGACTTTAAGCTTGTGGAATGATGATGCTGATAAAGTTAAAGTAGGCGATAAAGTTAAAGTTACAAATGGTTATGTCTCTGAGTTTAATGGTCAGAAACAATTGAGTTCTGGAAAGTTTGGAAAGCTTGAAGTTGTTAATGGAAGTAGTCATGCTCATTCAAGTGGTGAAGAAAAGAGTGAGAAGAAAGTTAGTAAGAAGAAAGCTATTGAAGCCGAAGAAATGGAGTTCTAGTTTACTTTTTTTCTTGAGTCTTATATCTAGTTATTAATTCTCTTAATGTATGAGGAGACACTATTTGTCCTTTGTTTTCTTTATCATCGCCTGTGCTCAATAAGCCTATGATTGCTCCTGATGTGTCAAAACATGCTGTTCCACTGTTACCTGGATTTGATAAAGAATTATAGATTGGTACAATATATTCAAATGTTTTACTTGTAGTGACTTTTTGTTTTTCTTTGAATTCATTTAGCCTCCCTTCTCTCATAGCTAAATCAATTGGTGTGAAATGACCTTCTCCTGCCGAACCTATCCAAGCAGCTATAATTGGCATTGTTTCTTTGAATGAAGAGAGAGAGATATTTCCTTTTTCATCTTGCCTTACTAATGGGAAAATTTTATTGATAGTATCTGTCTTTATCTTATCTTTAATTTTTATTTCAGTACCTACTTTTTCAGGAGAATCGTATTCTAAGTTGAATCCTATTACATTTTCATTAGGAAAAATATGATTCTCTCTAAGTCTCATAGGTGTAATATCTGGGAAAGAACCTTCCAGTTTACATAAAGCTGCATCTCTTTTTGGAGAATAAGCAACAACTTTCAGAGAAGATAATCTAACTTCCCCTTCTTTAGAAAACGATAGTGCGGTGTAATTATTTGTATTTCCTTCTGTGACATGGTTTACTGTTAAAAGAAATCCATCTGGAGTAATTATTGTTCCAGAACCCCCTCCATCTAAACTTTGAACCTTTTCTCCTGAATCATTCGTTGACCAATAGCTTCTTATGATTGTTGCTAGATTTGGTTTTATACGGTCTGCAAAATCTGCGAGCCCTTCTTTAGTAAGTTTGATTTCTCTTTTATCCTTATTATTTATCAAATGATCATAGTCTGATTTATGCATAGGAGAGTAATTTGAGGATATTTCAAGATCTGACATTGGAGGAATTACTACAAAAGGAGTTTGAGTGTATGTAAATGGTTTTTTGTCAAATCCTTTTCCAAATTTAGTAGTTGTTATACCTACATTACTAGGTAAGCCTTTCTCAGCTACATTATATGGAACAATAGATTGTTTGCTATTTTTTGGACTTTCTGCTCCTGAGGCAATCAGAGCGCTTGCACTAGTAAGACCCATATAAACTAGATTTCTTAGCATCTTTTTCATCTAAAAATTAGGATAAATATCCTATTTAAATCTTTCTATTTAATGTAACTAATAAGTAGTAAATAATACTGTTATTTAGAGTTTGAGGGTTTGTATTCTATTTTTTACTAATAACCTTAATGTGTCTTCAAAGACTGCGAAATGCTTAAATATTGATTTATTCTTTAGAGTGTATGACCTTTATTTTGCCTAAATTATCTTATACCTATAATGCTCTTGAGCCAGTTATAGATGCTAAAACTATGGAGATTCATCATACAAAGCATCACCAGACTTATGTTGATAAACTGAATCTTGCCTTGGAGAAGTATCCTGAATTGCATAAAAAGAAAGTAGAAGAGTTGCTTAAAGATTTGAATAAGATTCCTGAAGAAATAAGGAATGCTGTAAGAAATCATGGGGGAGGACATTATAATCATAGTTTATTTTGGGAGATGATGACTCCTAATTCTAAAGATAGAGAAATGAAAGGAAAAGTTATTGAGACTATAGAGAAAACATTTGGAGATATTGATAAGTTCAAGGATCAGTTTAATAATGCTGCATTGAATAGATTTGGAAGTGGGTGGGTTTGGTTAGTTTCTCATAAAGGAAAACTTGAAATATGCTCAACTGCAAATCAGGACTCTCCTGTAAGTGAAGGAAAAATTGTTTTGCTTGGATTAGATGTCTGGGAACATGCCTATTACTTAAAACATATGTCTAATAGAAAAGCTTATGTTGAAAGTTTTTGGAATGTTGTAAATTGGAAGAAAGTTAATGAATTGTATAGTAAAGTTTAATTTTATATTTTAAACTGTTTAATTACTCTTTCACGAATACTTCTACTTAAGATAGTGTCTTTGATAACTGTCAGCTTTATCTCTGTTTCCAGAGTTATAATTTCTAAAAACTCACTAAGATTTGTCTTTTCTATGCTTTTATATTTCTTAAAGAAATTATTCATTTTTTCAGTTAACTTTGCTGGATGGGTGGTTTGAATTACTAAATCTCCATAAACTCCTAAATTATGTCCTTCTAGAAAATCCCGAGGCTTTTTCATATTTTTACAGTTAACTCCTAAGTCATTATAATATTTCACAGTCCATTTATCAAGCGATGTATCTCCATAACAAAGGTAGTATGGTTTTATCCCATTTTTTAATATATTCTGCATAAGTTCTGTTTCTTGAGCAAGCGTCGCTATTACAAACCAGAAATGGCTTGCTTCAAAAGTGATATATTTTGGTTCGTCTCTATTTTTAGAGAAATTATCTTTAATAATTGTGTTCCAGACTGCATCTAAATCTATCAATCTTGAAAATGTATAAACGGCTACTTTGTTTTCTACATCTATTTTAGAAAAAGATTTATCTTTTTTATCAGTAAAATACTGTCTTTCAAGCATACTTCCAAATTTAGATACATTAAGAATCCAGTTTTTATTTATGGAAAATTTCTTTCCTTCTTTAATGAGAACGTTTGATTTGATTAAACCTAGAACTGCTTTTCTTACAGATTGAAAGCTTGGAGAAAAATGATAGCTTTTTTTAATTGTGTTAAGTAGTTCCATCAGAGAAAGCGGAAAATTAGTAGTTAATATGGTAAAAACCATATCTTTTACATTAGTAGGCTTTTCTTCAAGTAAGGGTAATGTTATTGAGATAGGCATATTTTTAGTAGATAAAATGTTTATTTAAGCTTTTCTCTTATTGAACCTAAAGGTTTAATATTAATTAAACCTATAATATAAATAATTTATTTTTAGCTTTTTTATATGGATCATGACTATAATAAAGCAAGAGAAGAATTTGGACTTAAAATATTTGGAATTAGACAGAACATTGTTAATGAATATTGTGATTTTATTAAAAATCAATATATGCATCTTCCAGATAGTCGTAAAGATTTAGTTGAAGAAGGACTTGAAGTTATTGTTAAAAACATCGAGAACAATGCTGAATTTGATAATTTAATTAGTCCAAAAATAGCTAGGGAAGTGCGAATTAAGCTGGGGTTGACTCAGCAAGAATTAGCTGACCAAATTGGTGTTTTAAATAGACAATTTATAGTTAATTATGAAAGTGGAATTGTAAAGACTAACAGGGGTAAAAATGTTCAGAAATATTTAGCTTGGATGAGAGAGAAGATTGGAGATAAGAAATAGCAAGTTTTTTAATGTATTAATTTGTTCTTTTTTTATGATATTAAATTCTCTTCCTTTGGAGAAAATGCTTGATTATATTAATTTTCAAGAGTTCATTCAATTTGATTTTATTGTGCCTGAAAATTATCCAGGGTGTCCTAAATTAGACGAATGGAAACCTCCATTTGTTTTTGAGAATGTGCCTTGGTCTTCTCATGAACCTTGGACTGTTGATAATCTTCCAAAAAACTCCGATTTATGGAATCAGTTTGTTAGAGATAGATACAAGGGAGTTGATAAATTCAAAGATAATTTTAATTCAATTGCTGCATCTCTCAAAAGAGACAGAATATTTGGATATCTAGCCTCTGTAGCTCTGGAAAATGCTTTTTATCATGGAAATAGAAATAATCCTATGCTACCAGTTTCATTTAAAGTTTTTGCAGGTTCTGCAGGACAAGTGGTAAGAATAAGGGATTCAGGCATAGGTTTTGATACAGATAAAATTACTAATACTCTAAAAAGGGTAGAGAAAAGATTGGGAAAACCCCTCCTTTCAACTTATGAAGGAAGAGATTTTTTAAAAGCAAAAGATAGATATTTTATGCGTAGTGGAGGAGGCTTTGCTTTTTATCATGGTGCTAGAGAAGCAATATCATTTGATAATAATGGCTCTTCGATAAATATATTATATCTTTTTGATGGTAGTTATAAAAAAGTAGCAGATAAGAAATAGACTTATCTATTAATAAACTCAATTTCCTCTTCGGAGAATTTAAGTTCTTTTTGTGCTAAGGGATTTTTTAAAAAATGTTTTAGAATTATAAAATCTTGCAAAGATTTTTGATATGAACAGTGAGTGTGTAAAGCAAGTTTTCTTGCAATTGTCTTCTTTTTTTCTATATTTTGATTATTCATCCAAATTTTAAGAATTCTTTTTGGAGATTCGTATTTGGTAAAACCTATTGATGGTTTTGTTTTTGCATAGCTTATTCCTGCAGATTGGAAAATGTTTTGATATAATAAGAATCGCCAGTGTTGATTCTTGTATATTCTACCTCTGAAAATATCTGCTTCACCTAAAGCTTTGTATGCTTTAGCTAATGCTTCTCCACTATATTCTCTAGGTATATTTTCTTCTATCCAAAGAAGAATTTCATCTAAAGAAAGTTTTGTGTTATCAAATAAATTTAGAAAATCATTTCTTTCTTTAAATAATGATCTTAAAATATTGAAAATATTTTCTTCTAAATCTCTTTTTTCTGTTATGTCTACTGATATTAAATCGACGTGAGAGTATGCTTGAAGGTCATTTAAAGCTGCTCTTAAATCTCCCTGAGATTTTAATGCAATCTGTTGAAAAAATCTATCTTCTTTTATTAGATTTTCATTTACAGCTACTCTTTTTAATATTCTAATAATTAATTCTTGAGATAATGCTTTCATTTCAATTAAAGAACATATTTTTCTTACAGGTGCTAATTTGCTTTGCCAAGCATCATTACAAGTCATAATTATTGGATGCTTTGTTTCTTCAAGAATTCTTACTAACTCTGGAACTCCACCTATATCTGTGCCTGTAACTCCGTCTATTTCATCCATTAAAATTAATTTGCTTTTTCTAAATAAACTCATCTGTTCGCTTGCAGGTTTTAATATTTCTTCAAGTTTCTTTTTATTTCTTAAATCTGATGAATTAAGTTCAAATACTTCTACATTATTTTCTTTTGCAGCTGCTAAAACTAATGATGTCTTTCCAGTTCCTGCTGGTCCATATAAAACAAGACCTTTTTTATTTGGAAATTCTTTTAAGAATTTTTTAACAGTTTCAATTGCTGTGTCCTGTCCTATTAAGTCAGCAAATCTTTGTGCTCGATATTTTTCAGCAAAACTTTCATGTAGTGTTTTCATTTTTCACCCTTTATCTTTTTATTTGTTAAATAGAGGTTTTAAGCATTATTGTTCTGAAAAAATAGTAGATAAAAATTCAATTGTTATCTATAATATGATATAAATATAATTTTATAATCTAATGATTTTTTAATTATTCTTTTCTTTGATTTTAATTAGATATCAAATAGCTTTGCCTTGCCCGGCAAGAACAAATGATGCTAATAGTGATAGAAGTTGTACGAATTCATCTGAACCTTGAGTCATTCTAAATTCTATTTCTCCTGTTTTTTCTGTTAATCTTACTTTTACTTCAGGTTCTATTTGAAGTGTCCAGATTTCTTTCTGTATAGCTTTTATTATGTCTGTACCTGCTATTGAATCTTTAAGCATTACATCTAAAAGTCTATCTCTGGCTCCTACAAAGTCTCCTGCAAGGGCTGAATCAAGAGAAACACGTATTCCTGCAGGTTTTGCAGATGAAGCTATCATATTAACCATTTCTGCGTTTATGTCTAATGCAATTGAAGCTGTTGCTTGTAAAAGATTAATTGCTTTTCTGCAATCTCCTTCACTTCCTTCATATAATGCTTCTAGTGCTCCATCTGAAATTTTCAATTTTTCATTTAAAGCTATTTTTTTCATTATTTCTATAACATCTTTTTTTTCTAATAATTTAAATCTGAATAGAACACATCTTGATTGTATTGGGTCTATAATATTACTTGAATAATTACAGGATAAAATAAATCTGCAAGTGTTTGTGTAATTTTCCATTGTTCTTCTTAATGCTTGCTGAGCTTCTTTTGTTAATGCGTCTGCTTCATCTAAGAAAATAACTTTGAAAGGAATTGTATCAAGTGCTTTTGTTCTTGCAAAATCTTTTACTTTTTGTCTTACTACATCTATACCTCTTTCGTCGCTTGCGTTCAATTCTAAATAGTTTTCTCTCCAAGCTTCTTTGAATAGTGCTTTTACTACTATTAGAGCTAATGTAGATTTTCCAGTTCCTGCAGGTCCAGCAAACATTAAATGTGGAATATTCATAGCTTGTACTAAAGAACTAACTCTTTTGATTATTTCTTGCTGTCCAACTAAATCTTCGAATTTTACAGGTCTATACCTCTCTGTCCAGATGTCGCTTTGGCTCATAAGTATTTCTTGGAATGTCTTTTTATAAAGATTTGTGTGATTTAAATAATTAGTAAGCGACGATAAAAATATAATTAGGCAGATCTATGCATTCTTCTCTTTCTCTTTTCTTTCTTTAATCTCTTTCTCTGCCACTTCCATCTCATTTGATTCTTTTTCTTCCAACGTCTTGATGATCTTTTCATAATTGTCAGTAAGAAAATTGGTTTATAAAGTTTTAGTTAAGGGTTATTTATGTGAAAGCAAGGCGATTCATGAGAGTATTTTTAAGCCTTATTAGACTTTATTTAGTATGATAGAAGTAGAAGCTAGAGGAGAGATTAAAACAGATTTCAATGAATTGATTGATAAGTTTAAGAAAATAGCCGAGTTTAAAGGTGTGAAGGAGAGGATTTCATTTGTTTATATCAGGAAGGGTATTGATATAGATGTTAGAGAAGTATTGGATGACCTTGTTGATTTAAGGCTCAGAGTTACTAATAAGAAAGCAGAGATAATTATGAAATATGGTAAGTGGAGTGGAAGTGATTCTAGAGAAGAATATTCAGTACCTATTGACTTGAAAGATTTTGAATCAACTATTAATCTTTTTAAGTGTCTTGATTGGAATAAAGGGATTATAGCTATAACTAAGACTTATGTTTTTGATTATAAGGGTATAGAATTTGCACTTGTTAAATATCATGATAAAGAGCATTATTTTGAAGCAGAAAAGATGGTTGAAAATAAGAAAGATATTAAAAAAGAAGAGAAGTTCATAAAAGCCGAGTGTGAAAAACTTGGTTTGATTATATTTACTGGAGAAGAGTTTATGGATTATATAAACTATCTAAATAAAAATAGAAATTATAAGTTTGATTTTAAAAAGCAAGACTTTTCTTATTGGAAAGAAAAGTTTAAAGATTATTTTTGATTGTTTAGATAGCCTTTTAAGTGTGTTTTGCTATAAAATCCCATGGGATTTTGGCCAGTAGTTAATAATATTCTAAGACAGGCAGATTTGATGGTTGTAGTTGGAGATGCAAGAATGCCTGAAGATTCACTTAATCAAGAATTGATTGGAAAAATTGAAAAAATGGAGAAAGCATTCGTTATAGTTTTTACAAAAGTAGACTTGATTTCTAAGGATAATTTAGCTAAATTGAAAAATAAGTATAAAGGAGCTTTCTTTGTTTCAGCTATTAAAAATTTGAATGTTAATTTACTTAGAAAACATTTGCTTATACAGGCTAAAAAATTGAAATTAGATGATATGAGAGTTGCTATGGTCGGTTATCCTAATATTGGAAAGAGTGCTTTGATTAATGTTTTAGTTAGAAGGGCTAGGGCGCTTGTTGCAGATAGTCCTGGAACAACTAAAGGACCTCAATGGGTGAAAGCTAAAGGTTTTCTTATGTTAGATACGCCTGGAGTTATTCCTTATGATGATAGACATACAAAATTAGGAATGATTGGAGCTAAGAGTCCTGATAAAATGATACATCCTGAAAAAGTCGCTTTTGAAGTTATAAGAAAAATACTTGCTGCAGATAAACAGACTTTGTTAAATCATTATAAAATTGATAAAATTATAAGTGAGATGAGCATAGATGATATCTTCAATGAAATTGGAAAGAAGAGAGGTTATTTTATGAAGGGTGGAATTATTGATGAACATAGAACTGCTGTAGCAATTGTAAGAGAATGGCAGAAAGGAAGATTGAGGTTGGATTAGATTGATAATCTAATGAAACATCTATAAATGTATTTAGACTGATAAGTTAAGATGGATAAGAATGTTAGTCTATCAGAAATAATTGATTTTGAAAGCTTTGATAAGAAAAAATTTAAGATTGTAAACTTTGATGGAAGGAAAGTTTTACGAGTTGAATTTCCAAAAGGAGGTGTCGGACCTAAAGAAGGAGGTGGTTCTGATAAGTTAAAATTGGAAAAGAGTTATGATGAATTATATCTTCAATATAATGTATTTTTTCCTAAAGGTTTTAATTTTGTAAGAGGTGGAAAATTACCAGGATTAAGTGGAGGAACTTCTCCTGGAGGAGGTTCAAAAGATATAAATGGTTTTTCTGCAAGAGTGATGTGGAGAGTTAATAATTTTCATGATAAACATAAAATAAAGAATCCTTACAAGGCATATTTATGTCAGTATATTTATTATCCTACTAAAGATAAAAATAGAAATTGGGGATTAGATTTGAATTGGACTAATCAAAAAACAAAGTCTAAAATATATATTGTTCCTGGAAAATGGCATAAAATAAAGATAAGAATCAAGTTAAATTTAGGTAATGATATTATAGAATCTTGGTTTGATGGAAAAAAAGTTCTTTCAAAGAAGATAACTTTAAGAAATAAAGGACAAATATTTGGTATTGAAAATTTATTCTTTTCTTCTTTCTTTGGTGGAAATACTGAAAGTTGGGGTCCAAAAAAGACAGAATATATTTATTTTGACGATTTTATCATTTCTGATAAAAATATAAAATAAAGTTAATTCCCGAACTTTATTTTATCAATTGCTTCTTTGAATATAGGTGCTTTTTCCTCACCTAAGATTTCATGATAATTCTTTGGATTTGAGTGTATTGCTCTACCTAAACTTCCAAATTGTTTTATTACTTGAGATACTTCTTGTTCTGATAAGGATGTTTTTGAAAGTATTCTCCAACCTTTTACAGGATTTACTTGAATTGCCTTTTCATAAGCTAATGTATTAAGAATATTTTCAGCATCTAATATTTCATCATAAGCTAAGCTATCAATTAAGACTCTAGATTTTGCTAAATCTAGTTTTGTATAGTCTTTTATTACTAAGTTTGTTTCTTTATCTACTCCAGAAGTTATTTCTTTCATTCTTGTTTTTAATAAAGTACCTTCATTTCCTAATTCTACTAAATATCTCCTTATGTCTTCAGCTATTTTTTGAATCATTCTTCCTTTTTGAATAACTGCTACTGCATGATTTATACTATCATAATTTCTAAGTTCTGACTGAGTTAGAAGATGAACGTGTTTATCAAATAATTCTCTTTGTTTTTCAATTAATTGTATGTGTTCATTTGCTTTTCTTAATAATTCATCAGTGTTCTTTAAGTGATATCTTAGATTCTTGTAGAAAAGAGTTATCTCATTTTTTCTTTCAGATATAGCTACTACTAATGTACCTATTTGTTTAGCTGTTCTTTCTCCAGCTTTATGTCTTGTTCCAGTTTCATTAGTTTTTATCTTACTACTAGGAGTTAAAAGAACATTTGCATAGTTTATTCTTTTAACATCTTTAGAAAGAATTATTGCTCCATCCATTTTTGTCAATTCTATTAAACGTTGAGGTGTGAATCGGCAGTTTACTCTGAAACCACCATCAATTACTGGAAGAAGATTTTCATTCTCTACAACTAATAATGCTCCTTTTCCTGTTTTTAATGCTCCATCAAGCGCTGTTCTAAAATTTGTTCCGGGAGCTAATGTCCTTAAAACTGAAAAGAATTCTTCTTCAGATACATTGTAATTTTGTTGAGGTATAATTGTACCTTGAACTTCTACAAGTTCTTTTTTAACTTCGTTTTTAACTTCTTCAAAATCTATTTTATTATTTTCTTCTTCCATTCACACCTTTTTACTTTAATTTATAGTCTTTGTTCTATAAATATGTATGTCTTTTTATTTTTGAGGTTATAAATCTTTTTGTGAAGATTTATTTTATATTAAATTAAATAATATGCTTGTGCCGGCTGAAAGAATTCTTACACGTTCAAATTCTTAGTGCCGTTACTTGCATTGAATTGTTTTACAATTCAATATATGCCCGTGCCGGGATTTGAACCCGGGTTTATGCCGTTCTCCATCGTCTCTAAAGAGATAATGGTTGATTTACGATATTTGTCCGAAGATGGACGGAAAGTATCATCTCATCGACTTAACTTTCAATATGGTACCATGCTTTCTATCTTTTGAATTTCTAGCAATGCGAGAGGGCATTATACTTGACCACTATATGACACAGACCTTTCGTTTAATGATTATGATTGTGAGCTTTAAAAGTATTATGTATATTTTTAGCTTCCTAGATAAATTATAATATAAATTCCAATTGTACTTGCTACAAATGTTAAAATTGTTAGTATTTTATGATTTATTCTTTTTAATCCTGCTAGCAAAAATGTGCTGAATTCGTTTGGAATTGGAGAGGCTAAAATAAGACCTATGAATGCATAAGCAAGATAGATTCTTATTCTATGAGGTATTTCTTCATCAATTATTTTTATTACCTCTTGAAAATCTTTTGTTCTTTCTAAATCATCAATCTCATCTTGAAGTGAGAACTTGAACCATTTAAACATAATAAGTGTAGTAATTGTGCAACCTATTCCAGCTATTAGAGATGAAAATAAGATATTTGAAATATTAGCTTTAAGAAAAAATCCTACTGCAAAAGGAGTTGTAAAACCGAACGCGAAGAAAATTCCCGCTATCAATGTGCTAATATATCCATAACTTCCTAAATTAGATATTATTTGTTCAATTTCTGGCTGTTGAAATATAACATATGCTAAAACTATTACGGCTAAAAGTAAAGTAAGCTTTGGATGATGATGCAATCTGAATAGTTTTTTCATTTATTCTCTTTTTATGATTTTAGCATAATAGCCCTGCCCGGATTCGAACCGGGGTCACCGGCGCCAAAGGCCAGTATACTTGACCGCTATACGACAGGGCTTTAAGATATAAATCTTACTTATGCTTAATATTGGAAAATTCAAGCTCTTTTAAATATTTGTTTATTGTTTTTTTGATTTGCTTATTTATTTATGCGATAGGTTTAAATTTGTTTTAAGCCTAAGTTCATTATGTTAAAGAGGACTCATTTAGCTATTGGAATTGGAATTGCACTTTATTTCTTGCCTCATGTTGAACATAAACTTCTTTTTATTCCAATTGTTATTATTGCTAGTTTGCTTCCAGATATAGATTCTGTTTCATCTTCTATGGGTAGTATGAGATTTTTCAGACCTGTTCAAATGATGGTTAATCATAGAGGATTTTTTCACTCATATACTTTTTGTATAGCAGTTACATTAGCTCTAACTTTCTTTTATCCAATTTCAGCTTTACCTTTCTTTTTAGGATATAGCTTCCATTTACTTGCAGATAGCTTTACTGTAAATGGAATAAAGCCATTTCCACCTTTTAAAGCAGAATCTAAAGGTATGATAAGAACTGGAAGCAAGGTTGAACAGGGTATTTTGTTTGTTTTTGTTATGATTGATGTTGTTTTGTTTGTTCAATTGTTTGTTTAGATTATTATTCTCGATTAGGATAATGTTTTTATACGCGATTATATTCATTAGTTTATGAGGCGTAAAATATGGTTGTAGGCTGGATTGTATTAGCTGTTATAGCTTTTTTAACTGCAATAGTTTTATTTAAATCACAAAATTTAATGGGTTTTTTAGGTATAATTAAAAATAATATATTTTATATCTTTTTGATTGGAATGGTATTATTTTTTGCTTTTTCTCTTAATCATATACATGAAAAATATGATGTTGATTTGAAAAGCTTTGAAGGTCTTATACAAGCTGGACAGATTTATTTTTATTGGTTTCAATCTATATTTCAAAATGCTGCTGATGTAAGTGGATATGCTATTAAACAAGATTGGTGGCTTGACAAAGTTAATGCTACTAATTCAAAATGAAAATAACTATTCTTTTGGTTAAGATGCTTTTTGTAGGCGCTTTATTTATAATAAGCAATCAGAATTTGTATATGTCTGATTCTATTGATAGACAGACTTTTTTTGATTTTTATACTAATTGGATTGGAACTCTTTTTAATCAAGCTTTTGAAATAAGTGGATATGTAGTTAAATTTGAATGGCTTCCAAGTAATAATGGAACTGTTAGTAGTGTTTTAACAAGTGGTAATGGAAGTTTTAGTGAAAGATAGATTTTTCTTTAAGTTTTGTGAAAAGTAATGTTTTTATACGCTTTTTTGTAAATGGTTTTGGTGCCTCTGTAGCTCAGCTGGTTTTAGAGCGCAACATTGGTAATGTTGAGGTCCCGGGTTCAAGTCCCGGCAGAGGCTTCGTTAAATATATAAAAGAGATTTTTCAAAGAGATTTATGGAATTAAAAGAGTTAAAAAATTTATATTCAAATTATGAGAAGAAGTATAAGTTACCTGGTTTTAATCAATTGAATGAACAATTTGAAATTGAAAAAATAGACAGAGAGAGCGAAATATTAATGAGGGTTATTAGGAAAATTATGATGGATAAAATAGTTAATTCTCTTGCCTTTCTTGATATGATTGCTAATCCTATGAATGCACCTAGAATTTATCTTTCTTTTATAAAATCTATAAGCGATAAAGACAAAGAAGTTATGGATAAATTATATGATTCTTTTGGAAGTTTAAGTCTTTCATGCCTTGCACTTGAGCTTGATTATAGTGAGAAGAAAGAAGCTGAGATGGTGAAGAATATTTATGAAAACTGGGAAAAAGCAAGACCTGAATTTTCAGATTTATTGAAAAGGGTGCATAAACCAGTAAAGAATGATGTTAAGAAAGAGAAGAGCTATTTTGGCTGATTTTCTATGTAGGGTATTCCGTATTTGCCCTCTTTATCGATCATGCATAGAGCTAAGTCTTTAAGGTTTTCTCCTCCTAAATTAAATGTCTCCATATTCTTTATGTCGACATCCCATCTTTTTAAAAGAGAGTCCCAAAACATGTAAAGCATTCTTGGTCTATTGTGGTATGATTCGTCTTCATCACGAGTTCGAAAAATATCTCCCCAAAATTGTATTTGACTAAATTTTTTCTAATCATTAGGAATTTGGTTTTCCACCGACAAAAGATAATCAATACAATTCGCTCTAAGAATAAGACTTTTTTCAGGATTAACACGATTAAGGAATTTATACATCCCTCCGTAAGATATTAGTCCTCTTCCACTTTGATCTTTAAATGGGTCGTACAACTTTATCTGATCAAGTTCGGCTTTAGAGGTTCTTGCTCTTATTTGCTCATCTTCTTGGATTTCCCAATCATTCGAGATATGTATTCTTTGTTTGTTAGTCATAATTTCCTCGTAAAGTTTGCTCTTTCATCTGAATCCCACCAAGCATAATCTGGCTTTTTATTTCCACAAAAAAGTTTTGGATTTCTTCTTCCTTCATAATGATCTCCTTTAGTTGGGAATGGGTCAATCCAGGCTTTTCTCTGTTGCATTGGTATTTCTAAGTCTTGTGCGATAAAATATGCTGTGTGATGATATTGCTCGCTTTGTGCATATTTTTCTATAAACCCTCTTGCAAGTGCGAGATCTAGCTTACCAAATATGTGAATTAAACGAATTGCAAGGTCAGGACTTTCATTTATGACTTTCTCTCTTTCAATTTTTCCTTCTAGTATATCACACATAGTTACAGCTTCATCAGAAAGAGGTAAATTTTTCGGTCTTCCTCTTACTGAAGCAATAAATGTTTCAGGTGTTTCGGTGATTTTTGTTTTATCTATCATAATTATTCTTCAAAATATACCTATTTCAATCTTTGTCATAATTATATATTATTACAATAATAAAGTTTAAATAAGTCTAAAGTCTAGTATGAACATGGAAGCATTATCTTTACTGAAAAAGTTGGGTTTAACAGAAAAGGAAGCAGAGACTTATTTAGCATTGCTTAAACTTGGTTCTGTGCCTGCAGGTCCACTTATAAAACAACTAGGGATGCATAGGGCCGCAGTTTATAATTTATTAGATATACTTATCAGCAAAGGTCTTGTTCATTATGTAATACAAGCAAATAGAAAATATTTTGAAGCACAGAAACCAGAAAGACTCCTTGAAATTGTTCAAACAAAGAAACAAGAGATAGAAGAGCAAGAAAAGGAGCTTAACAATTTAATTCCAGAGCTTGAATCTAAAAGAACATTATCTGCAGAATCGCAAGAAGGTACTGTTTACAAGGGGAAGAAAGGAATAAAATCAATTTTTGAAGATATTCTTTCTTATCCAAAAAGTGAATATCTTGTTATGGGTGCAGGAGGAAAGTTTAAGGAATTATTTCCAGCTTATTTTATTCACTGGCATGAAAGAAGAAAAATTAATAAAATAAATCTCCGTATTATTTATAGTGAGAATATGAGGTCTCAACATAGGGAAAGAGATTTTAAACTTGCAGAGATACGTTATACAAAAGAGTATTCTCAAGACCCTTCAACTACATTTGTTTATGGGGATAAAGTTGCTTTAATTGTATGGTCTGATATTCCTATGGCTTTTCTTGCGCGCTCTGAAAAAGTCGCTCTTTCTTATAGAAAATTCTTTGATATTTTGTGGAAGACTGCACAGAAATAATCATTTTTTATTTTACCAATTCAATCAATTTATCTAGATTAATTTCAATTACTGCAACAGGCATTTTTATATTAAATGATATAAGAGTTTCTGGGTGAATTTCACCCATTGTGCCTAGAGGCATGTTGTTGATAATTATTTGAGCCGTTCTTCCAGATATAAATTCATTTTTGTCTTTTTCCTTTAATTCATACTTCATGCCTAAAATTCTTGTTAAGTAGTCGAGAATCTTTTTTATTTCTGTAAAGTTTCCAGGAGTTATTGCAATTGTTAAATTTGATTCCTCTTTTATTTGTGTTTCAGTGTTTTTATCATGTGAAAAGATAGTACCTATTTCAAATATTTTCTGAGGATATTCATTGTCTTTGTTTTCAGATAATATTCTAAGTGCTGAAATTAATAAATTAGGTCTTAGAACTTTGTATTCTGTTTTTGCGTTTTCCAGTTCTATAATTGGATGTATTTTCATATATTTTGCTTCTTCAGACTTTATTAGATGGTATGAAGATATTTCTATTAGTCCTAGGCCAGTAAGTATTTCAGAGATTTTTCTTTTAATTATACTTTTATCTGATTCTTCACCTATTGTCGCAACTTTAGGAATTTCTGCTGTTAAATTGTCATATCCATAAGCTATTGCTATATCTTCAATAATATCTACTTCATGCAAGATGTCTGTTCTCCAGGCAGAGATGTAAACTGTCTTGTTTTCATAATCATATCCCATTTTTGGAAGAAGTTTTTGAAGGTCTTTTTCTTTTAAATTAAGACCTAGAAGTTTATTTGTATTTTCAAGAGAGATTTTCATTTTTTCTGGTTTTAGGTCAGGAGTAACTAATTTATTTGACTTAGAATATTCACAAGTCATTGAATAGATTGTTCCTGAACATTCTGCAAGCGTTGTTGTTATAATATTTAGAACTTTGTTTAAAACTTTTAAGTCAAAACCAGAACATTCAATGAATACTTCTTTCGTATCTAATGTAACTTTTCCAGTATTATTACTGTTTATGATTGGAGGCATAGAAAGTATTTTATTTTTTGAATCTATGAATATTGGAAAGAGCTTTTCTTTTTCTAGTAAATGTGCATATTGCCTTCCTGTCGGATGTTGTTGAAGAATTTGCAAACCGTTCATTTCGCTTTCTGAATCTAATGGAGTGAACCAAATGTCTTTAGGAGACATAGCTTTATATTTTATTGGAAGAGATATTTTTTCTAATGGATAAATTCCTATTGCTAATTTCTTTCTATTTCTGCCTATAGTTGTATGTAATTTTTCCTGTAAGTCTATAAGTTCTCTTATTTTTTCTTCATCTAATTTTATATTTTTTACTATTGCACAAACTGTAAATGGACGAACTTGTTTTACAGATGAATCTATTATTACTTTATAATTATTTTCAGGTTTTTTAATTGTATATTTCTTTAGTCCTGTTTCTTTGCCTAAAAATGAAGATAATGCTCTTCCAAAACCTTGTGCTGATAGTAAATCAGGTCTATTTGGAAGTATCTCAAGAGTAATCCAGTCATCTGCATTGTTTTCAACAGTGGTACCTAGAAGATTTATTTTTTCAATTACATCAGGAGTTAATTTTACATATCTTTCAATTTCAGATTTTTTGAATGTTATACCAGCCATTTTATTTTACTAACACCTTTTTATTCCTTAATATTTGAATATCATTTTTGTATACTTCTCTTAAGTCTGATATTTCATTTACTAACATCATTATTCTATCAAAACCAGGTCCCCAAGCTAGAACTGGAACGTTTTTCCCTAATAATGGGATTACTACTTCTGGTCTAAATATTCCTGCTCCCCCTATTTCAAGCCATATTTTCTTTTCAGGATGAAAAGCGTCAATTTCTACTGATGGTTCAGTGTATGGAAAAAAGCTAGGTCTAAATCTTAATTTTTCAAATCCCATTTTCTTATAAAATTCTTTTAAGTAGCCAAGAAGATGTCTAAAGTTTGCATTTTCATCTATTACAATACCTTCACTTTGATTAAATTCGAATCCATGACTCCAATCTACTGTTTCATTTCTAAAGCATTTTCCTATTGCGAAATATTTTACAGGTAATTTTTCATTTCTTAATTTTACAAGAGTTTTAGCTGAAAGACAAGTTGTGTGTGTTCTTAGAAGTACAGACTTTGCATTTTCAGGATTCCAAGAGTATTGCCAGCCCTTACTTCCTAAAACTCCAGATTCATGTGATTGTTTTATACCTGAAATTATTTCTTTTTCGGGCAAATTACCTTTCACATCTTTTATGAAGAAGGTATCTTGCATTTCTCTTACTGGATGGTCTTGTGCAGTAAACAAAGCATCGAAATTCCAGAAAGAAGTTGTAACCATTTCTCCAGTCATTTCTTTGAAACCGAGTTCAAGCCAAATTTTTTTACCTTGTTCAATTGATTGATTTACGAAATGTTTTTTACCTCCATAAATTTTAGGAACTTGAGCGTTTAAATCATATTTTCTAAATCTTTTATTCTTAGACCAATTTTTTATTATTTCAGAAGTTACTTCTTCAATTAAATCACTTTTTATTTCTCTTCCAGCTATTGCTTTTCCTAGTTCAGTTAATTCAAAAGAAATTGTATTTATTTCCTTTATTTCAATTATTTCCTTTCTTTTCTTTAAATTTTCAAATGCTAATAGCATTTCAGGAGCTAATTCATCTTTTTCAGTTGGAAGAAGATCTATTAATTGTTCTTCTAAGAATTTTTTTGTTAATTCCGCTTTACTTGCTGATAAAGATATCTTACCATTTGATAAAGAAATCATTGCCTTATTTTTTAATACTCCTAGAGAAACTTTAAATTCATTTTCTGAAAGTTTAGAGAGTTTTTTTGCTTCCTCTAATTGAATATGATTATTTGATTCTAAAACTAAAAGAAGTTTTCTTTCTGGTAGATGGTTTTTTTTGTAATAAATACCATTAGTTCCAAGGTCAATTAAATTTTTTTTAGATGAAGATATTTTTAAAATATTTTTTGTTTCTAAGAATTTTAATGCTCTTTGAATAGATACTTCATCTAATTCTGATTTTTCTCTTATCTTTTCAATTGAATGGTTAAGAAGAGGAATTATTTTTATTTCTAAAGGAGAAAGCTTTTCTATTATTTCCTGAATTCCTGACTCTTCAATTTTATGCATACTATTTATTAGAGAAAAGGGGTTAAAAAGTTAGTGCTTTTGAGGCTTGTTCTGTTGAAGCTCCAAGGGAAAGAAGAAAAGCATGTGAATCTAATTTATCCCTTATTCCTTTTATTGCTAGTTGAACTTTATATTTTCTGCATAATTTAATATTTTGTATTATTTTTTCTAAAATTATTGCTTTTTGCTTCTTTTCTAAATTTCTTAAATGTTCTAAGTCTATACCTATTCTTATACTTTTTTTAGCCGCTATTTTACAAAGAACATGATTTAAACCAGAATCTATGCTCCTTATTGTAGTGTTTGAAGTATTATTCTCAGGACTTAAGAGAATATCAAATTCTGCCTTTTCAAGCATTTTTCTATTGAATTCAAGATTTTGAGCTAAAACTATCTTAGGTTTTTCTTCTTTTTTTAGAAGGTCTTTCGCTTTTGAGAAATTTGAAGTATTTATCATTTTTTATTCAGAGATTGTTGTTCCTGTGAATTTCTTACCTTTAAAGATATTTTCTAGGTTGACTAGATTCTCTCCAATAATGTAGGTAGTTATTTTATATTTTCTTATTATTGTCGATGCATTTTGATCAAGAACGAAATGCTGTCCTGAGTGGTAAGGTATTTTCAAAGCGCGTTTTTCAAAGTTTTTCCATGATTCATATGTTATGAATTTAGCTTTTTTATTAGTTAATGGATTTGAAGAGTATAATCCTTTAGTATTAGTCATATTTATGAAATTTGTTTTTAGAAAATGTGCAAGTTTTGCAGCTGTGCAATCAGAAGTTGAATTTGGAACATATCTCAAAGCTCCACAGAAAATAATTTTATTCTTTTCTAATTCATTTTTTAATTCTTTCATGTCTCTTGGAAGTCTAGAATTTGCATCTTTTCCAAAAAATTGAGTCATAAACATAGCATTCATTCTTGTTGCCCTTATACCTGCTTGTGAAACCTCATACTTTGATTTATGTTCTTTTGATAAATTTGAGATATATTTTCGCGCTATTTCTCCCCCACCACATACAACTACAAATTTATGTGTTCTATAAAATTTTCTTAAAGTAGATTTAAATTTATTTAAAAAAGAATAATTTACTTTGTTAGGAATAATAAGAGAACCTCCTAAAGAAATCACCAGTGTTTTCATATATATTAGTGTAGCTTTAAGTTTATAAATCTGATTTGCATATATTTATAATGAAATGTGTTAGATTATCGAATATATTTATTATATTTGTTCTATTTTTTACATTTTTTGTTTCTTGTGTTTCTGCTAAGTTGACTTTATCAGAAAATATTTACAATACTTATAATTTAGGTGAGAGCATAGTTGGGAGTGTAAAGATAGAGAATATTGTAGAAGGATATTATATTTTAGGAGCTTCACTTATTTGTGGAAGCTTTAAAATAGATTTTTTAAGGTCTGCAAAAGATCTTGAAAGTGGAAAGAACTTAGATATTATATTTCCAGATATCCCTATTAATAAGAAGATGATTGGTGCATGCACAGTAAAGTTTTCTATTGAAGATTTTGAGGGGAAGATTATAGAAAGTCTTGAGAGTAGCCCTTTCGCAGTTAGTGATAGAATTAATTTGAATTTTTCACTCGATAAATCTTCTTATTTACCTGGAGAAGTTATTGCAGTTTATGGTATTTTTAATAAAACTGGAGATTATAATTTAAGTCTCTTTTTAGATGATAAGAAAATTATCGATAAAAGAATAATTGGTAAAAATTTTCTAGAGAAAATAAATATAGATTCTGATTTTAAAGGAGAAATGAATATTAGAGCGTATGTTATAGATAGTAATTTTAATTTTTTAGATGAAACTTATCAAATTTCAGTTATTTCAGTTCCTAAAAAGATTGAATTAGAACTCTTAAATAATTCAATTCTTCCTAGCGAGAGTGTTTCTGTTAAGGGAATAATATTTGATCAGGCAGGTGAATCTTTTGAAGGAAATTTATTAGGAAGTATTACTGGACCAGATAATTCGCTTTTGAAAGAATTTAATGTTACTTCTGGAAATTATTTCATCTATTCTTCAGATAAATATTCTCCTGCTGGAAAGTATACTGTAGAAATGAAAAATAAAGATTTGAAAAATTTTATTAATTTTATAGTGAAAGAAGTTAGAGAAGTTGAAGTTAGTATCGATGAAAATATTATTTCTTTCAAAAATATAGGTAATGTCGTTTATAATCAAAGAGGTTTTGTCGAAGCTAGTATTGGAGCGATTGTGTATAAGGTACCTTTAAGTTTTGATTTAGAAATTGGAAAATCTGCTGAATTTGACCTTTCTAATGAACTCTCATTTAATTCATATAATTTATCTATATCTGGAAATGAGAAGAATTTTTCATTTGAAAATAGATTAATAGAGGATAAAAGAGATATCGGAAGAAAAGTTTCTCAGAGTGTAAGTAGAATACTTGGAAATACAATAATCGACACTACCAGTCAAAAGAATTTTGTATTTACTATTCTTTTTGTAATTGTTTTATTAGCTGGTTGTATATATTTCGTGAATAATAAAATGAAGATGAAAACTATTCATAGATTTGAAGATAATATAATTGTTAAAGAGAAGCATATTGGTGAGTTGAGCAAAAATCTTGATGTAGAAAAAGAAAAATCTGCAAGACTTACTAAACTTTTCGGACAGTATGTAGATACTGAAGTTCTTGAACAGCAGGATAAAATAAATAGAACTGGAACCGAGAAAAAAGAAATTACTGTTATGTTTACAGATATAAGAGGATTCTCTGCTATGTTTTCAAGACTTGATGATGTTAAGATAACTGGACTTCTTACTCCTTATTTTAAGAAAAGCCATGAAATAATAAATAGATATGGTGGAATGGTCAATAAATTTATGGGTGATTCAGTTATGGCTTTATTTAATGCTTTAAGACCTCAGCAAGACCATATTATGAAAGCAATTAGATCAGCTCTTGAAATACAGAGAGAAGTTCAGAGATTTAATATTGAATTGAAGAAACAAAATATAGAACCTCTTAAAATTGGAATTGGAATTGATTCTGGAAGCGCAGCAGTAGGTAATTTAGGCGGTGAAGGAAAAATGGAATATACTGCAATAGGAGTACCTGTTAATTTATCTGCAAGACTTCAAGCTTCTGCACAGGGAGGACAAATTCTCATAAGGAAAGAAGTTTATCAGAAAATTAAAGATAAAGTAGAAGTTGAATATCTTGGTAAGAAACAATTTAAAAATATTTCAGGCGAGTTTGAGATTTTCAATGTTAAAGGTTTAAAATAAAGATATAAATTTTTACTTAAAAATTTCTCCGTTTTCTTGACTCCAAAATAAAAGGTCTAACTCATCTGCTGGAATGTTTAAACTTTGGGCATATTTTAGAAATATATCTTCTATTCTGAAATAGTCTTTTTTCGATTTTATCTTATCATCCTCTATTAAATTGACTTTTTTTAGATTCCTTAAAATATGTCTATCTAATATTGCTATCTCATTGTTTGAATGCCCTACGTTTCTTAGAAAATGTCCTGCTTCTTTCAATCCCATTCCATAAATATTATCAGCTATCCAATTTCTTATCTCTTTTTTATTTGAATTATTTAATTTTAATTTCACTTCAGGCCAGATTTTTTCAGATTCAATTAAGTATTTAGTTTTATTATTGTGAAATCTCGTTCTAGTTTTAAGAATTTTATTTATATTTATATTTGTCTTTTTTTCTAATTTTTTTATTTCTTGCACAGCTTCCCAACATTTCTGCGCTTTACTTTGAGGAGTTAGCATGCAGAATATAAATTCATAATATTTATCTTCTTCTTTTATATTTTTAAAATCAATAAGACGAGATTTTATATCTATTTTTTTGTCTAAATATATTTTTTTTAATTCATTTTTCATGTTTAATACCCGTTGATATTTTCCGATTTTACATACCATTATGTTTATATATTATATTATATGAATATAATTAAGAGGTTTTTATGCAAAGAGGTCATAGTAGTAATAATAAGTTGATAATTTTTCTCGTAGTGATATTAGCTTTAGTCTTAGGATATTTTTTAATAAGTGAATCAATAAAGAAACCAATTTGCGTTTCTAGAACTATTTCTGGAGATCTGGAAAAAAATGTTCAGTTAGATATTGAAGTTTCTTGGTTTAAAGGTCCTAAATCTTTTATTATTGAAGAAAAACTTTCTTTAGGAGCAACATTAGTTGAGTCTAATCCTAAAGAATTGTTTAATCAAGATGGAAGAATATCTTGGATGTTCTGGAATGGTGGTTTGAAAGCGAAGAGTAGAACAATTAATTATGTAATTTCTAATGTTACTGGTGATAATGTTTATGGTAGATTGTTTGTTGCCGTCGATAAAAATGATCCTAGTAAGGGATATAGCGAAACTGTAATTGGATTAGGGAGGGCCTGCATTTAATGGATAAAAAAATATTAGTTTTTACTTTTCTTTTATCTTTATTGTTAATTTCTGGTTTTGCTGTTGCTAATTCAGGACAATTAGAACCAAGTAGTAAGTTTTTTGATTTTGATAAAAATTCAGATGGAACATTTGCTCAAAATGATATAGATTATTGGATCGGTGGATATAAATATCAAGTTCTTAATGCTAAAAATCTTTTATACATTGTTGATAAAATTCCTCAAAATGGGATATATTCTTGTGATGAGTCTAATATTGAAACTTGTTTGAAAATGCCTCTTTATACTAATAATGAAGATTCTGCTCAGGCTAGAAGTTTATTTATTTTAAACGCTTTTGAGACAACTCCTGCTTTGAGAGTTTTCTCTCAAGATTCCTCTAACAAATTATCTCCTTCAAAAAAAGAATTTTCTGTAACTGGTAGTGTTATTAATAATATTGTAAATCCAGTTGATAGTGAGAAAACTTCAATTTTCTCAGATAGAGTAGTTAAAGGTAATCTAAAAGGAATAACTGGAAGTTTTAGTGCTCCTTCAGGTAATCCAGGTTATAGACCTCCACCACCAAAACCTGATTGTGGTAACGGTCAGTGTGAGGATGGCGAGAGTGTTGGTAGTTGCGCTTCTGATTGTACACCTACAATTCCACCAATTATTTTACCAGTCTTATGTCAGGGTGTTATCTGTCCTGCTTATTCAATTCCTAATAATCCTAATTTGGTTTGCACAAGTATTGCAACTTATGGGGGCTGTTGTATTGGACTTTATTGTGTTGGTGATAACCCTGATATTGATGAGCCTCCTATTGGAGATGAAGATTTAGATGATAATGAAGTTCCAGATGATTTTCCAGAAGTTGAAGATGAAGATATTATAGAAATAGCTTGTGGTACTGGAATAGGTGCAGAGATTGTTTCTGAAGATAGTCTACTTCAACAAGTTACGCAAGGCTTACCTACAGGTATAAGTGGAAATGCTATTACTGGAAATGCTATTGTAGGTATATGTGGCGACGGTAAATGTACTACTGCTTCTGGAGAAAGTGCTACAAATTGTCCTAAAGATTGTGGTCAAGTTATGGCTGGAGGTGCAGGAGTTCCTTCATCTAGAGGAGTAGATTATCAAGCTTGGTGTGGAAATGGAGTCGTGGATCTTGGAGAACAGTGTGATGTTAATGTTCCTGGAGGAAAAATAAATGGAGATGTTTGTGTTCCTGATTTTGGAAAATCTTGCAGTTATTGTTCTTCTTCTTGTCGTTTTGAGTATGTAGCTAATAATTGTGGAGATGGAGTATGTAATTATGGAGAAACTTATTCTTCTTGTTCAAATGATTGTCAGAATCCAAGCATTACAGATTCTGATGGTGATGGTATATTTAATAATTTTGATACAGATGATGACAATGATGGTGTAAATGATGGTGAAGATTTAGATGATTTAAATTCAGAAGATACATCTCAAAATATTGATGATGCAAGTAAAAATCAAGATTATAGTTTAGATTTAGATCCTAACAAACAGAATGAAGAATGTAGTGGAGATGATGATATTAAAGAACCAGTTGAATGTAAAGCAATATCTTGTGCTATGCCTCCAATAAGTGTAACTTCTCAATATACTGATGCTGTTTGTGTTAGAGATTCTTTAGAATTAGATGCTGATGGATGTCCTCTTTGTGGTGGTATAACTTGTGAAGACGGAACAATTATTCCTCCAGAGGTAATTATCCCTGTTTGTGATACTCTAATACAATGTAGGCCTGCTTATGAAGAATGTTCATATCCTTCACAAGCTTACGATAATAATGGTTGTATGGTTGGATGTGGTCCTATGGTTTGTGAAAATAGCACAATAATAAATGAGACTTTGATTATTTCTTATCAATGGAAACTTATTGAAATTGCTGGTGCTTCTCCAACTGCAAATATCAATCCAAATGTTGGTTCTTCTTATGGATTAGGAAGTACTGCTAATATTCATCTTGAAGGAATGTTTGCTCAAAGTAATTTACAAGCCCCTAGTTCAAGTTCTGTAACTGGAAATGCTGTTGCAGGAATAACTGGAAATGTAATTACTGGATATCAAACTGCCGGAAGTGTTTCTATAGGTCAACAGCAACATGATTTATATGTAAGTACTGTTTATGATGCTCAACTCGTAGCTATGGGTGACAAGTATGCAGCTATGAAAAAAATGTATGCTGATATATTGGGAAGAGACGATATGGGTGGTGCTTATTATTGGGCTAATGGATCTGAGAGTTTAGCAGAAGCTAAAGCTGCCATGATGAGTACTAAAGAATATGCTCTTGTTGATGCTTATAGAACAGTATTAGGAAAAGATATGACTAAAAGATCTGCTCAAGATGAAGCTGAGCTTCAGATATTATATAATTCTGGAAAGACAATTGATCAGATTAAGCAAGAAATGAATTCCAATCCTTCTCAATTTAGAGCAGGCACTCCTTCATTAGTTACCTCTGTTGCACCTCCACCTGTAACTCCTCCAACTTCCCCAACTTGTGGAAACAATGTTTGTGATGCTGGTGAAGCTGGTTCATGTACACCTGGAATTACTGGTGCTTGTAGATTAGGAACATGTCCTGCAGATTGTCCTGCTCCACCAGTTTCTGGCGTTGTTTGTGGAGATAATTCTTGTGATGCTGGTGAGGATGCTACAAATTGTGCAAGTGATTGTAGTGGAAATATTTGTATTTCTGGAAATATTATAATCAAATTACCTACGACTGCTGTTGATGGACAAACAGTTACTTACACTGATCCTAATGGAGTTACTATTACATTCATTGCTAAAGTTATTGCAAAAACTATTGTAACTACAACTACAACCACTATCGGTGGAGGGGGTGGAACTGTAACAACCACTACTACAACAGGAGGTGGAGGAGGAGGTTCTGGTGGCGGAGGAACAACTGGAACAGGAGGCGGAGGCGGAGGAACAACTGGAACAGGAGGCGGAGGTGGAGGAACAACTGGAACAGGAGGCGGAGGTGGAGGAACAACTGTGCCTAGTGCAGATGTTTGTGGCGACGGTAAATGTACTGGAAATGAAAATCTTCTTATTTGCAGTCAAGCTCCATCAACCATTGGTGGAGGAGGAGCTGGTCAAATTTGTAATAAAAGATGTGCTGTTGATTGTGGAGGAACTACAACTACTAGTGGAGTTACTTGTCCTGTTGCACCTAGCTGTCCAATGCCTCAACCAGGTTGTGGTTATACTAATCCTACAAGAGATGCAAATAATTGTATAACTGGATGTGGAAATCCTGTTTGTACTCCTCCTGCACCTGTTTGTGGAAACGCAATTGTTGAAGCTCCTGAAACTTGTGACGCTGGAAATCAAAATGGATTGACTTGTACAATTTCTGCAGGACAAAATTATTGTGATTATTGTAGTACAAGTTGTTTGATTGTTAGAAACACTGCAATAGTTATAGTCCCTTATGTTCCACCAACCTCTGATGTATGTACTCCTGCTAAGAATGGTTGTTTTGTTTGTATGCAAGGAGATAGTTCTGGATTTGATGCTGATTGTCGTGCTCAGGGAGGTACTCCTTCTTGTAATGGCGGAGCTTGTAATTGTTTTAATGTTCCAGGTTGTCAATTTATTAATGGTGGAATATTTGGAGGTACAAGAGCAGATGGTACAACTTATGCAGGTACACCTCAATGTAATAATAGATGTTCTTTAGGATCAACTACTACAACTGCAAATCCGACAACTTCGATAGCTCAAGGTTCTGTAACTGGAAGTGTAATTTCAGGAAATGCAGTTAAAGGCATTACAGGAAATGCTATCGGTATTACGGGAAATGTTGTTGGAAGTCCTCATAATCTAGTTATTGAGTCTCCTTTTGGAGTTCCTAGTGAATATTATATAAAAGAACCTAGTGAGATAAGAGCTAGATTTGATAAAATTGGAGCTGAAATTTCAAAATACCCTATATTCTCTATAGAATATACTGTATTTGGTAATAATTGGGCTAGTCGTGGAGAAATTTGGAATAATAAACCTGCTAATGATCCTAGCAAAGCGAATTTAGTTGGTAATTATAATTATAATTCTAATTCTAATACTGGAATTATAACTGTTCCATTTCCTGATTTACCTAGAAAGGGAAGATATACAGTTATTGTTCAAGTTACTCAAGTAGATTATGTTAAAGGAAATTATCCTTCAACCTATGCAAGTATAGAGGTAAATTATGATCCTATTACTTTAAATGCTGGAGAACCTATTCAAGGACAGAAGATTTCTGCTTTGCCTTTCAATGTTTATGCTCAATTATCAAGTGATATAGGAACTTATTCACACGCTGTCAAGTATAGTTTTGATGGTGGTAAAACAAATAACAGTCTGAGTAAAGGTAATATTGGTTCTTATTCTGCAGTAGTTGGTCAGATGAGTAAGACTGGAACTATTCCTCTTAGTATTTTTGTTGATGTAAATGGTGGATCTTCTTCAGGACAGAAGAAAGCTTTCCAATCTACATTTAGTTATGATCCTAGCACTTCAATTGGAAGTACTGGAATCTTTTCAGGACCTTCTGGAGGTTCGAGTTCTGCAGGATGTTATTATAATAAAGGAGGACCTTGGGTACATCTTTCAGTCGGAGGTTCAAGTCTAGGAGGAGATGGAACTGGTATGTATAGAGGTTCAGGTTTATCTTTCATAAATGCCCAAGTAGGAGATACTTTATCTTTAGAAACTACTTATCATTCAGGCGGATCTATGCCTAATGGATTTGTAACTATTACTTCACCTTCAGGTTTAGCTAGTAAAGTTAAATCTTATAACCAAATTTGGGGATCTACAAATTCATTCCAAGATATCTGGAGTATAAAAGTAACTGGACCTGGAACTTTCACAGTTAACCATCCTGCATTCCCTGGTTGCAATTGGGTGTTTAATGTTTTTGTTCCAACAACTACTGGAACTGGTGGAGGAAGTGGATTTGGCGGTGGTGGTGGAGTAAATGTTGGACAGTGTGTAGCTTCAGGAGGAAAATGGGATTCTATTAATGGGGTATGTATAATTGGTGGAGGAGGAACTGGAACTGGTGGAGGAACAACTGGAACTGGTGGAGGATCTGTGACTGTTGGAACTACTCCTGTTTGTACTTTAGGAAATGCTGATTGCGGAAATGGATTGAGAGAGCCAGGAGAAATATGCGACGCTGGAAGTGCAAATGGACAAGTATGCAATCCTCAATATGGAAGTTCATGTAATTATTGTACAAGTTCTTGTACTTCTATAAGTGTAACTGGACCAAGTTGTGGCGATGGAATTGTACAGAGAAGTACAAATACAAACGTTGTTCCATATTATGAGGATTGCGATTTGGGAAGTCAAAATGGATTGGTTGGACCAGAATCAGGTAATTGTAGATATTGCAGTAATAGTTGTGGATGTGTAACTAATAATATCGGACCACGTTGTGGTGATTTAGTTTGTAATAATGGAGAATCTTATTTGAGCTGTCCAAGTGATTGTACAAATGTTCCATCTTCATGTGGAAATAGTATTGTTGAAACTGGAGAGAGTTGTGATTTAGGAACTGCTAATAATGGTTTGGTTTGTACACCTAATTATGGACAAGTATGTAATTATTGTGATGTTTCATGTCAATCAGGAATTGTTCCTGCACCAAGTTGTGGGGATAGAATATGTCAATCAACAAATGAAAATTCTGTAAGTTGTGCAATTGATTGTCCTGTTTTTGGACCTGTTTGTGGAAATGGAATGATAGAACCTGGAGAACAATGTGATACAGCATCATCTGCTCCTATAAATGGATTTAATTCTTGTTCTTTATCCCCTGCACCTTATGATGGAAGTTGTTATACTTGTTCAGCTGGATGCTTATATAATAATGTTCGAGGACCAAGTTGTGGGGATAGAATATGTCAAGCTAATTATGAAACTGCAACAAGTTGTGTATTAGATTGTGGAGTTGTTGCTGGTTTTTGTGGAAATGGAGTTCTTAATAGTGGAGAAGCTTGTGATGATGGAGCGAATAATAAATTAACTTGTACACCAACTTATAGTTTCAGCAGTTCTAGTATAGGAAGTTGCACTTATTGTGTTACTAATTTATGTAATTTAAATACTGTTCCAGGGCCATTCTGTGGCGACGGAGTTTGTAGTCCTGAACATGGAGAAAATTATCAAACTTGTGGTCCGAATCAACCTCTAGCTCAACGTGATTGTATAGAAGATACAACTCCTCCAATTTGTCCTAGTACATCTAGAGTAGTTATAACTAATCAGACTTCAGCTACTTTGCAATGGGCTGGAGATGCACAAGATAATCCTGGAGGTTCAGGATTAGCAGGAATATTATTGTATAGATTTAATATCTTAGCTCAGACTAATTCAGTTACAACAATAACTAATCCTACTTATTTAGTAAATGGTGTAAGCTTTGTTGACAATCTAGGTTTAACTGCTGGAAATAGTTACTATTATAGATTTGGAGTTAAAGATGTAGCTGGAAATATTGCTATATGTAATCCTTTACTTACATTAAATGCTAATACAACAACGGTGCCTGTTGTGGTTCCATTTACTATGTCTATAGATTCACCAACTGCTGGACAAATACTCAATACTTCAACAGTAAACTTTATAGTTTCTCTAAGTCAATTGGGAGGAAGTGTCAAATATAGTTTGAATAACGGCTCTAGTAATTTGAGTATGAGTGCTAACGGGCAGGTATTTACTTCTTTAAATACTGGAATGATAAATGGTATTTATACAATGACTGCATATGCTCAGAATGCCTCTGGATTTAATCTAACTGCAACAAGACAATTCTCAGTTGTAATTGCATCTGCAATTGCTGGAGTAAGTATTGACTTAGCTACTGGTTGGAATTATTTCTCTGTTCCTGAAAGTTCTAGTGCTGTTGTAGGTAGTTCAGGCAGTATTGGAGCATCTGGATTTACAACTGCTGATAAAGAATTAGATTTAAGTTTGGGATGGAACTTGATAGGTTATTCTGGAGTTAACGATGTTCCTCAGACTAATTTAGAATTCAAAGGAGCTTCCGATACTTCTTATAAAGATTTGAATACTGCTGCTAGAGAAAAGAGAATACAAAAGAGATTTGTAGAATATTTAGCAGAAAATCAAAAGTTTGATTATTCAACAAATACTGTAACTGAAGAAGGAAAAGCTTATTGGGTTTATGGTAGAGAAGCTGGTAAGTTGAAAGCTCCTGCAGTAAATAGCCCTATTGTTAAAGGTAAACCTGTAAAAGTTCAAGATATTGAATTCCAGAATGAAACTTCAGGAGAGATAAAATTATTAGTAAATGCTTTGAGTTCTGGATGGATAGGACAATCTACACAACAAAATCCAAGTGATGTTGTAAGTATTTGGTATAGAAATCAATATCAAACAGTACCTATTACTCAAGATCTTCAGAATTGGAAAGGCTATGTAATTTATACTAATAATAAAGATATCAAAATGATTGTTCCGAATGCTTAAAAGTGTCACTCATTAGTTAATACATATAGTTAAATTTAAAAATGAGTGTTTAATAGTAATATTATGGGTCGTAAAGGCGGTTTGTTGGGTCTGCTTGGAGCTACGTTAGTTGGAGCTAGTGCTTTGTTTGGTGGTGCAAATGAAGCAAAGGCGCAAAGTGTAGATTTATTTAAGTTAGGAACTTATAGTCCTAATGCACTAAGTAGTCAAGTAAAATTAATTCATAAGAATGGAGCTAATGAAGGAGCAATTTTCGTTAATGAAGATACCCCAATTTTAACAAATCCACCAAATCCAGGATTTTCATACTCTTTGAAGGTATTTACATTTATAGATAATTTTCGTTTAAGTACTGATGCTCGTGGACTTAATAGTCAATCTAAATATAATAATTTTCTTTATTTGAAAAATATTGATGGTAATTCCTCTTTTAATCTTAATCATGAACTTGATTTTACAGATATTTTTGATGAAACAGTTTTTGATAATACTAGAAATTATATAGCTCGATTTAATATTTATAAAGAATCAACTGGACAAGCTCAAGATTATGTTTTAATAAAAAAAGTTGTCGAAGAAGACATTATTAATACATTACCTAATTTATCTATCTCAAATTTGGCTGAAGGACAAGAAGTTAATTATGGCTATGTGGATATAAGCACGGAATTTAAAACACAAACAGCTAGCACAAGTGAAGATGTTGCTAAAGTTATAGATTTAAGTGCAAATCAGGTTAGTGGATTAACTTATCAATTAGTTAATAGTCCTACTGGTGGAAGTGCAAATATTAGCGGCAGTACTCTTACTTATACGCCTAATAGTAATTATAATGGTCCTGATAGTTTCAAATATAATTTACTTTTTGGAGGTAATGTCCTTGGTGATGTGACTTATAATTTAACTATAAATGCTGTTAATGATTCTCCTATTGTTTCTAATCCAATTGGTAACAAAAGTGCACAATATGGAAGTTCATTTAGCTTTTCAGTTCCTAGTAATACTTTTAGTGATGTTGATGGAAATGCTTTGACTTATTCTGTGAATGGATTACCTTCAGGAATTACATTTAATACAGGTAGCACTAATTTTACAGGAACTCCTACTGCTTCTGGAAATTATTCAGTTAATTTAATTGCTACCGATACTAGTGGATTGAAAGCCACTAATAATTTTAATCTTGATGTTGCTAAAGTTTCTTTAACAGCGACAGCAGATAATAAATCTAGAGCATATGGTGATGCTAATCCTACATTTACTGGAGGGTTAGTTGGAATTGTAAATAGCGATAATATTACTGCTAATAGAACTACTTCCGCAGGATTAACTAGTTCAATTGGAGATTATGCTATTAATGTTGCTTTTGTTGATCCAAATAATAAGGTTACTAACTATAATACTACTTTGACTCCAGGAAATTTGACAGTTAACAAAGCTAATCTAAGCATTACTTCAGATGGTAAAAGTAAAATATATGGTGCAAGTAACCCTGTTTTGACATTTACTTTTTCTGGTTTGAAGAACTCTGATCCTATAACTGCAAGTGGTTCTGTAGGTGCTGATTCAACTAGTACTGTAGGTAATTATTCTATAAATTTATTTAGTTTAACAGACATTAGTAATAAATTACCTAATTATAATGTAACTACAAATAACGCTGGATTTTTAACTATCAATAAGGCAAATGTTAATGTTACTGCAGATAATAAAACTAAAATCTATGCTCAAGCTAATCCAGCATTTACAGCATCCTATTCTGGATTTGTAAATGGAGAAAATTCTTCAGTTATATCTGGAACACCTAACTTTAGTAGTTCTGTTGTAACTGGAAGTTCTGTAAATAATTATTCTATAACTCCTACAGTTGGTTCATTAGCAGCTGTTAACTATTCATTTTCTTTTATTCCGGGAAATATTACGGTTAACAAAGCAAATTTAGATGTTAGAGCTAGCGATGCTGTTAGATTATATGGTGGTTCAAATCCTACATTTACATATACTTTTGAAGGTTTAGTTAATGGAGATACTGCTTCAGCAGTATCTGGAACAGCAACTACATCAAGTCCAACTGCAACTACATCAAGTCCAATAGGAGATTATACTATTAATATATCTCAAGGTAGTATGACTTCTGCTAATTATTCTTTTAATAATTTCTTTGCAGGTAATTTACATATAAATCCTGCTACACTTAATGTAACAACTTCAAACACAAATAGAACATATGGATCAGCTAATCCAAATCTAGATAATTTAGTAACTGTAACTGGAACTGTAAATGGTGATTCAATTACTAAATCAGCAACTACAACTGCACTTACATCATCATCAAAAGGAAATTATCCAATAACACCAAGTGTATCTGGATCAACAAATAACTACACATTAAATCTTTCAAGTGGAACTCTTACAGTCGATCCTGCTACATTAACTGTAAGTTCCGATAATAAATCAAGAAATTATGGAGAAGTAAATCCTAATTTAACTGGTTCAATAATTGGAATAAAAAATAGTGATAATTTATCTTTAACATTTGATACATCTGCTAAAACTAATAGTCAATTTGGAAGCTATCCTATAAATATTAATATAAATGATCCATCAAATAAATTATCTAATTATAATACTTCAACAAACTTAGGTAATTTAACTGTTGGTAAAGCAAATTTGAATGTCGGAACTTTTTCTACAAATACTATTTTTGGAGAGAATATTCCTGTAATTCCTACTTTTATTAATGGATTAGTAAATGGAGAAAACGTGAATGTGGTTGGAAGTACAACTGCTACAAATAGAACTCCAGTTGGAAGCTATACTACTTCAGTTAATTTATCTGGAACAAATTTGGAAAGTATATTATCTAATTATAATTTATCTACTAATTTAGCTCCTTTTGTTGTAAATTCTAGAGGTGTGAGTTTGTTTGCTAATGGAATTACTAATCAATATGGAAATGTTCCTCCTACTGTAAGTTGGGGGATAAGCAATTTGGTTGCGCCTGATACAATTGAATCATTTTCTGGAAGTCCAGTTATAAATAATAATGTTACTCCATTTACTCTTGCTGGTACAAATGCTATTAATATAACTCCTGGAAGTTTGACAAATTCAAATTATTCAATTACTAATAGTTCTGGAGCTAATGTAGTTACTACGACTGCTCCTATTACATTCAATATCTTAGGAACAAATGTTATTTACAAGGGCAATGTACCAGACTTAAGTGTTACAACTAGTGGAGCAAAGAATGGTGAAAGTATTGTTGGTATTGCAGGTACAACTGCAACTAATGGAAGCCCTGCCGGAAGTTATCCAACATTTTTGACAGGAATAAATGGGCCGAGCCAGTTTGATTTGAGATACGGACCTATTACAACAAATGCTAATCCTGTTAATGTATCTGCTAGAGGACTTGAATTGAGATTTGTAAATGCTAGTGTTCCTTATGGAGATGTTGTTAATTTAGGAACTAATTGGCAGGTTAACGGATTACAAGCAGGAGACAATACTACTGGAAATCCTATCGTTACTAGTTCTGCTGTTCAGGGAGTTAATGTAGGTAATTATCCTGGAAATATTTCTTTAGGAGGTTTGAATGCAGGTCCTAATTATGCATTTACTAATGTTGTTTCTGGGCAAGTGAATGTTGTACCTAGAACTTCTAGTGTTAATGTTGAAGGATTTACAAGAGGATATGGAGATACAAATCCTCCTGTAAATGTAATTGCAAGTAATCTTTATGCTCCTGATGGAATTGTTGCTAGTGCTGTTCCGACCGTAGGAACTAATAGTAATTCTGGTGTTTATACTAATGCATTTAATTTAGATTTGGGTCCTATAAATAAATTAGGTAATTATAATTTTGTTTCTACTAATATAGGTGATATTAATATCACAAATGCTAATTTAGTTGTAAATGCTGATGATAAGAATAAATTATATGGAGATGTTAATCCAGTTTTAACTGGAGGCATATCTGGATTAAAGAATGCAGATAACATTACTCCTTTCTTTACAACCACTGCTTTGCAGAATAGTGCAATTGGGGAATTTCCAATAACTATTGGATTAAATGATTCAAGCAATAGATTAGGAAATTATAACATTTCAACTAATAATGGTAAATTGACAGTTGGAAAAGCTAGTTTGAATGTAATTTCAGATAATAAAAATATGCTTTATGGTGGAAGTGTTCCCGCTTTAACTGGTAATATACAGGGATTGAAGAATGGTAGCGATGGAATTAGTTTAGGTTATTCTACTTTAGCTAGTCCTTTAGTAAATGTTGGAAATTATCCTGTTGAAATAAGTGTGAATGATCCTAGCAATAGATTATCTAATTATTTAGTTTCTACAAATAAAGGAAATGTTAATGTAGGAAAAGCTCCATTACTTGTTAAAGGAAAAGATGTTTCTAGATTGTATGGCGATCCTAATCCACCCTTGGAAACTATTGTGACTGGAGGGGTTAATGGAAATACTTTTGTAACTGATGCAACTACTACTGCTACTTTGACAAGTGGTATTGGAGAATATCCTGTTAAACCAAGTATTTCAGGTTCAAATACTAATAATTATAATATATCTCTTGAAGATGGAAAGATGAATGTAAATAAAGCACCTTTAAGTGTTACAGTTGGAAATGGAAATCATATATATGGTAGTTTTCCACAGACAGTTAGTGCTAGTGCTTCAGGGGTGAGAAATGGTGATTCAATAGTTGTAAATTCAGTTAATCCTGCAACACAAATAAGTAATGTTGGTAATTATACTACTACTGCAACATTATCTGGAGATAAGTTAACTAACTATGCTCCAAATATAACTGTTGGAAATTATGGTGTGCTTCCTGCTACTTTGAATGTTGTTGCAGAAGATAAATTAAAGAGAAACAATGAAAATAATCCTGTTCTTACATTTAATGCTGCTGGATATAAACTTGGACAAGGAAATGAAGTATTTACAGTCTCTCCTAGCTTATTTACATCTGCTACAAATGGAAGCCCTGCTGGAGATTATGCTATAAATATTTCTGGAGGAAATGCTCTTAATTACAGCTTGAATTATGCAAATGGAAACCTAAAGGTGTTGAATAATATTGTTCCTCCAGTTCTTACTGGAATTGGTGTTAATAATGGTCTTGTCAATTTAGTTGGAAATGTATTTGCAGATAATCCTAATGGAATGAAATTAACAAGTATGTATTCAGATAATCTTAATTCAACTAACTGGTTACCTAGTGGAATTACTAATATGATATATTCTAATGTTGTTAATGGAACTAATTCTTCTCAGAACTTTGGAATAAATCTTACTAATCAGATTAGTTCTGGAAGATTCTATAAGCTTAAGTTGGAAGATAACAAATAACGTCAAATATTTAAAGCTCTTTTTGCTTGTTGTTATTGAAGATGGTGAATGGTTTTAATAATAGATTTATAGTTTTGTCTTTGTTTTTTGTTTTACTTTTAAGTTTTGCATCTGCTGAACTGAATTTGAAGATAACTGCAAACTTAAATGGAATGTCTGCTGATTTTAATGCAGTTACAGAACCATTTGCTGACAATGGTTTTGATGGTTCAGACGTACCTTTGATTTTCCCTCCAAGTAATTATATCTCTCTTTATTCTAATATAACTCTTCAGAATGGAGTATCTAAACTAGTTTTGGATGCATGGAATCAGAGTTCAAATCCAAGAGTCTTGACTTTAACTCTTGAGACTAGTGCTATACAGTCAGGACAGCTTGATTTGACTTGGACTGGTGCTAATAATTATAGTATTGTTTTAAACGATTATGCTGGAGACTCTCTTAGAAGAGTTCCTATTACTGGTGGTTCCACAACACTTTCCACTACTGGATCTGGAACTTATTCAATTACTGGTTTTTCTAGTGACGCAGGTGGTAAGAGATATTTCAGTTTAGTTGTTACTAATACTTCTGGTTCTACTGCAGATACAACTCCTCCAGGACCAGTTGTTAATTTAGCTTATTCTTATAAGACTAAAAGTAATATTTTCTGGGTATGGGCTAATCCTACTGATAGTGATTTTAATTCTGCAATAGTTTATGCTGACGGAGTTAATGTTGCTAACACCTCTCTTGGAAAATATAATGCTACGGGACTAGTTACAAATACTTCTCATACTATTAGAATCAATACTAAAGATTTCGCAGGCAATGTAAATTATCTTAATGTATCAAGTTTTACTAGTACGAGTGCTACTTCAGGTGTTACAAACAATCCAGTTAATCCTTTAGGTCCTGGTCCTACAACTGCAACTTCTCCATTAGGTCCTGGAACTGGTGGTGCTGGAACTGGAACAATTGCTAATACTGGTAGTAGCGGTGTTGGCGGTGTTGGCGGTGTTGGCGGTGTTGGCGGTGTTGGCGGTGTTGGCGGTGTTGGCGGTGATGGGTTTTTAGCACCTGGAGATGAATTGCCTGAAAATGCAACTGCTGCTCAAAAAATATTTTATAGAACTAAAAATAATATTCTAGATTATTTAGCTAGACAATCCAAAGTTACTTTAATTTTATATGCTGTTGCATTAATTTCAGCTATACTTTTAATAGTATACGGAATAAAACACCATAAAGGTAAATCAATAGTACATAAAAATAATCATATTAAATCAATAGTACATAAAAAAATAATTAAGAAAAAGAAAAGATAAATTTATTTTCTTCTTTTTTCTAATATAAATCTTGTTCCTACGAAATCTGATATTGCTGCAGTTATTATTAATCTTCCATGTAATGCTTTGAATAGACCTTGCATAAGAGGTATTCTTGTTTCATTAGATATTTCTTGCATAATTAAATCTATTTCTTCTTTTGATAAGATTATATTTGTAACTTGAATTATTCCTCCTTTAAGAACTAATAATGGTGTATCAGGGCCTTTACATTCTATACTTTGTACAAATATATCTTTTATGAATGGAATAATTTTTTTCATAGATTCAGGTATTTGAATAGATTCATCTAGGTTTGATGGAGGTATTTGTTTTATTAAAGGATTAACTGGAGAATTTTGTGTAATTGAATTTGTTTGATTAAAAGGTCTTGCTGGAAATGGTCTTGGGAGAATATGATTTTGAGGTATTTGAGTAACTGGAATTATTTTTCTATTTATTATACTATCATGGTCTATTTCTGATAGAATACTTTTTATTTCTCTCTTAGTTATTTCCCTCATATCTAAAGAAATGGATACATTATTTTTTTCTATTATCTTTTTTATTATTCTTCCTGCAAAATCTTCAAGAAATTCTTTTCTTACTACTAAATCTTGGTTCATTTAAAACTTTGGAAGAGGTTTATTTATATAAGAAGGCGAGTATTCTTCAGTATTTTCCTTTTCATTTTGAATATTATTTTGCATAGTTACCGTTCCAGGACCATATGTTTTCTGTCTTGTTCTATCTTCTATTAAAGTTAAACCTTTCGCAATTATTTTATTTTGTTCTAATAATCTATCTATTTTTTCTATTAACTCTCTATCTCTTTCAGCAACTTTATTACCTGGATTATCAGCATAGCTCTTTGCTGCTCCTTCAAATAACGTTAATAGTGTAGAAAGCTGATTTGAAACTCTGTCAAATTTCTCTAGAAGATTGATATGCACTTTTTGTAATTCAATTATATTTTGAACAAGGACTTCTTGTACTTTTGGCTTTTTAGGTTTGGCCTCAGAAGTAGCACTCTTTTTTTCCATACTTTATATAGGTAAAAATTATTTATAAATGTTACCCATTTAGAGTAGGAAGTAGTAAAGCTTAAAACTGTGTGTTTTGTTTAATCTTTAAGGATCCATAGTTCAGTGGCAGAATACACCGCTCCAGACGGTGAGACTCGGGTTCGATTCCCGCTGGGTCCATATTAATTTTAAAGTTTAAACTAATATATGTTAATTAAGTGTCGGCGCGCTGTCTACTAAAAGGGTAAAGAGCTGCGCCGACTGTGAATTGAATTGTTTTCATATAGAATTATTTTATTTTGCTCTTTTAAATGTTATTATAATCTTTTTAGTTCTTTTATTTCTTCCCAAGAGATTGATGCTCCTTTGAATTTTGTAGCGTATAAAGCTGCTTCTAAAACTCTTGGATTTTTTATTTTAATCATTTTTTTCTTAAAAGCTACATAAACAATTTCTGAAGAGCGTATAAACTTATATTTAGAGAATATTTTGAAATCTTTTTCTATTAATCTCGCTGAAGTGTGAAGCTTTCTTGATATTAATTCTTCTAATGCTCTTGGTTCTTCTGCTAAAAGTCTTGTAGTTCTTTCATCTATTGCTATCATAGATTCTATTCCTCTTCTTTCACATTCATCATATAATGCTAAACAAGTCATTTCTGCTTCACTTACAATGTCTAACCAACGTCCATTTGCTTGAAGATAATGATTTGCTTGATCTAAAAGAACTTTTGTTTCTTCTTCTATTATTCTCTCAGGAATTTCAAAAGCATCTGGAAGTTCTAAGACTTTAGAATTTATTAGTTCTTGAATTTCAAGAGCTTCAAGCTCAAATCTTTCTATATTTATAGGCTTATCTACTACTTCCCATTTTACTTTATGAGTAATTAAGAATTTTCCAGAAAATTCTTTTTTTAATTCTGGTAAAATATAGAGGAGGCCGTTCATAGCTAAATTTATCAAAGTTCCTGAATCAAATATTAATGCTTTCGTCATGAAAAGAACTCCAGAGCCATTCTTGCTCTTTGTTTTACAGATAATGCTGAGGCTTTGTATTCCTCTGTTTTAGATTGTCCTGTAAATTCAGATATTTCCCATTGAGTTAAGCCGAGAAGTTTTGCTGTTTGTCCTAAAGAGATACCATGTTCATACATTTTACTCGCCCTGTTTATACTTGATTTTCTTAATATTTCTTCAAGATATTTCTTAAGATTTGGTGAAGCTGATAGTATAGATGTCCTTGCCCTCATTATATGTGATTCAAATGCTTCTAAATTGTCTTCTTCAGCGGCTTTTATAGCTAATTCTATTGCTGAATTGAATCGTTGTATAAATCCTTGCCAATTTTTTATTCTTTTATAATCTGCCCTTTCAATTATTTTACTTAATGCGTATGAAATTATTCCTATTGCTGTGCTTCCTGAATCTTGATTACAAGCAGCACAATGAATTGTTTGATTAGATAATTCTTTTAATTTTACAGCATCTTCTTTCTTTAAAGAATCCTTTATTCCTTTTAGAACAGAAATAATATGCTGTCTATCAAGAATACTCTCCTTTTTAGAACTTTCAACTTTCATATCACCCATGATAGATATAATGAGAATTATTATTTAAATGCTTTCTATTGAACTAAATTATTCTTTTTCAAAACATTAATATACTAGTTATGCCTTAATAGAGTATGGAAGTAATTTTAGACACTAATTTTATTGTATCTTGTATGAAAAATGGAATTGATTTTTTCTCTCATTTAGAAGAAGCCGGTTTTAAAGTAGCTATTCCTAAAGAGGTTGTTGAGGAATTAAAAGATTTAAGGCATAATGTGAAGCATGATGATGGAATAGCTGTGGATTTAGCACTTGCTTTGCTTGAAAAGAGAGACTTTAAGAGAGTTAATCTTGGAAAAGGCAAAGTAGATGATAAACTTATTCAGCTTGGAAAAGAGGGAGCCTATATTGCTACACTTGACTCTTATATAAAAAGAAGTGTTCCTAATAAAGTCATAATTGATGGCAGAAAGAACGGTATTTTGATTGAGAGGAAATAGTTTTAGGAAGAATTTTTAAATTCCCTTTTTCAAGTGAGTGAATGGAAAAAGAGGGTTCGCTTTTGTCTTTTGATTCTTCTGGAAGAATAGTTATTCCAGGACAGGAAAATGAAGAAGAATTTAATAGTAATTTTGGAAGATTTAAAGAGGATTTGAAGACTAGTGATTCTCTTGAGTTTTTGAAGGAAGAATATAGAGTTGGTGAAAAACTCAATAGTATATTCGATAATTCTTTTTGGAGTTTATATCAAGGCGATAAAAAGCTTGAGCCTTTGAGATTTACAAATGGCAAAACACAAGAAGATGTTGTAAGAGAAACTGTTGAGTTGATTAAAAATGGTAAGAAAATTGTTTTTATTCATGGTGCTTGTGGGACTGGAAAATCTGCTATAGCTCTAAATATTGCTAGAGAATTAGGCAGAGCAAGCATAGTTGTTCCCGTAAAAGGTTTGCAAAGACAGTATGAGGAAGATTATGTCCAGAAAAAGTATGTATTAAAGAAAAATGGTAAGAAAATGAAAATAGCTATGATTACTGGAAGAGATAATCATGATTCTATTATTATGCCTGGAAAGAGTTGTGCAGACCCTAATTTACCAGATACTATAAAATTTACTGAAAAGAATTCTTATTTGCTTAGAGATTATTATAAAAATAATCCTATAATAAATGGAAAAGACATGCCTGAAATTAGAGATTTAAAGAGGATAAGTATTGCTCCTGCAAATCCTTATTGGAGTCCAATAATTTCAAGTAATTATGAATTACCTTTGAAAGATGCTAAGAAAAGAAAATATTTAGGTTTAAGTGGAAAAGAGTTTACATTTTACCATAGAAAACAAGGGTGTAGTTATTACGACCAGTATCTTGCTTATTTGGAAGCTGATGTAATAATATTTAATTCTGCTAAATATAAAATAGAAGTTGCTTTAGATAGAAAACCTGAAACTGAAGTTGATATTATTGATGAAGCAGATGAGTTTTTAGATAATTTTTCAAGTCAGGAAGAAATAAACTTGACTAGATTATATAACTCTCTTAAAACAATTAGATCTGAAAGTGAGAATGTTGGAAAGACTATAGATAAGATTGTCGAATTGATAGAATTGGAAGAAAAGAATAAAAAAGCTTTGGGAATTGATGAAAATAAAATTTTTGAAGCTAAAGAAACTTATATTTTAAAGATAATTAATTTACTTAATGGAGATAAAGAATTACAATCTGAAATAGAAATAGATGAATTAAATTATGCTAATAAAGTTCTTGAGATTGCTGAAGAATTTAAAGAAATTTTAGATAATATTTATGTTCTTTTTTCGAAAAAAGAAGATAATCTGACTGCTTCAATAGTTACAACTCAATTGTCTGGGAGATTTAAAGAAATAGTAAGTAAAAATAAGGCTCTTGTTTTAATGTCAGGTACTTTGCATAGTAAAGATGTTTTGAAAAGTATATTTGGTTTGGAAGATTTTGCTTTTGTTGATGCAGAGACAAGTTTTCAAGGACAGTTAGATATATTTATGACTGGAAAAGAGTTTGATTGCAAGTATGAGAGTTTTTCTTCTGGTAAAAAAACAAAGAAAGATTATTTTATAGCTTTGAATGAGTGTATAAGAAAAGCTGAGAAGCCAGTTCTAATCCATGTCAATTCTTTTGATGATTTACCTAATAATCTTGATAAAAATGATTATCAATTAGATGAACTTATATCTAAAGAGAAATTGTATGAATTACAGAGTGAAGATAAAACTGGAAGATTGATTTCTCTTTTTAAACAAGGTATGAATGATAAGTTGTTTAGTACTAGATGTAGTAGAGGAGTTGATTTTCCAGGAAGTCAGTGTAGAAGCATAGTTTTTACAAAATATCCTAATCCTAATGTTCAAGGAGTATTTTGGAAAGTATTTCAAAAAACACATTCAAGTTATTATTGGAGTTTTTATAGAGATAAAGCAAGAAGAGAATTTTTACAAAGAATTTATAGAGGTTTAAGAACAAAAGAAGACCATGTTTTTATTCTTTCTCCTGATATAAGAGTTTTGGATGCTGTTAAACAAATACAATCACAACATAAGGTTTAAAGAGTATATCTCCCTATATTTATTAGAACTGAAAGGAGGAATTATGGTTAGTAAAATATTAAAAAAGAACGGCGATAAGTTATATTTTGTCTTTAGAATATTAGTTGGTCTTTTATTCTTCCTTCACGGATGGATGAAAGTGACTGCTATTGCTGGAGGACAGATGGAACTCTTGAGTTTGATGGGTTTGGCTGCCGTAATTGAGACTATTGGAGGAATATTCATTATAGTTGGATTTGTTACAAGACCAACTGCTGCTTTGTCAGCTATATTAATGGTTTCTGCTTACTTTATGGCGCATGCTGGAAATGGATTAAGCCCATTAATTAATAAGGGAGAACCTGCAGTTTTGTTCTTTGTCGCATTCCTTGTACTTGCAGCACATGGTGCTGGAAAATGGGGACTTGATAACGAATAAATAGATACCTTTTTATTCTCTTTTTTTCTTATTCTTTTATGAAGAAAAAGGTGGTTATTATTGGAGGTGGTTTTGCAGGACTTTTTCTTGCAGAATCTTTAAATAAAGATTTTAATGTTATTTTAATTGATTCAAAGCCCTTCTTTGAATTTACTCCTGGAATTTTAAGAACTATTGTTGAACCTAAACATGCAGATAAAATTCAGGTTATGTATAAAAAAATATTGAAAAATACTGAATTTATTTTAGATTCTGTTAAAAGTGTAAATGATAAAAAAGTTAAATTGGAAAATAGTGATGAATTGAGTTATGATTATTTAGTTATATGTTCTGGATCTGGATATAGAGAACCAATTAAAGAACAGAGAGTAGTATTAGCTTCAAGAGCAAATACATTAGTAGATGCACATCAACAAGTTGAATTAGCAGAAAGTATATGCATTATTGGAGGAGGAACTGTTGGAGTTGAACTGGCTGCAGAAATCGGATCTAAGTATAATGGAAAGAAAATAAATCTTGTTCATAGCAGAGAAAGATTGATGGAGAGAAATCACTCTAAAAGTTCAGATTATGCTTCTTATTTTCTCAAAAAGAATGGAGTAAATGTTATTTTCAATGAAAGAGTTATAAATGGTGATGGAAAAAGTGTAGAAACAGATAAAGGAACTAAAATAGATTCTAATATTGTCTTTTCATGTATGGGTATAAAACCAAATTCTGACTTTATGATTGGAAAGATGAAAAAATATATTGATGAAAAAGGATTTATTTTAGTTAATGACTCTTTACAGGTAGAAGGTTTTAATAATATATTTGCAGTAGGTGATGTGAATAGTAGTAAAGTTGAAAAAACTGCACAGAATGCTAAAAATGAGGTTAAGATTGTTGTTGATAATATACTCGCACTTGAAAATGGAAAAGAATTGACAAAATATAATGAAGAAAGAACACCAGTCGTTATAAGTTTAGGAAAATATAATGGAATTTTAGAATACAAAGGATTTGTATTTACAGGCATAATTCCTGCTTTTATTAAATGGTGTGTTGAAAAGAAAGAAATGCTAAGTCTTTAGTTTTAATAATCTTATTTGAGACAACCATTCAGATAAATTTCCAGCATAATTATTTCTGGCATCTGGCATTTTTATATGCGCTTCAGAATTACGATTATTATTCAGAATTATTCTTTCCCAAGAAATATTATCTATATTTGTAGCAATTCCTGAGAGAGCTTGTTCAATTATTTTGCCTCTTGCATATGCTCTAGTATTTGTAGGAGGATTTATTATAGCATTTCTTATTTCTTCTTCTGTTGTTAATGTTCTAAAACCTCCATAATCTTTTAAGTCTGAAAATAGACTATTTCTATTTAGAGAATGATATTCTAAATTTACACTCTGGACTTCATCATTGTTTGAAGATAGATATTCAGATCTCATTTTTTCTGTTAAAAGATATCTTTTAGTTACCCAATCTAAGACTCCATAAAGAAGAGCTGGTTCTTCTCCAAACCTTTCTAGGCCTGTTATAACTTCTTCTGTTAAATCAATTGTAAAATCTGTTTCTGAATCTATACCTGATAACACAGATCTTGCACGATCATTATATCTTCTTAAAAGAGTAAGTGCCGATCTATCTTCTAAAGGCATACTCGGAAGATACCAATTTGAACTAATTATTTTAGGATCTGTTCTTATATGAGGTATAGTAGTTACATGAACTAAATCTTTTAATGCACAACTTGATGCATAGTCCATATCAGGAAGACATCCATTTTCCGCTAATGCAATCATATTTCTCATGAATCCTGTTTTTAGCCATTCTGCTGAATCAAGCATATTACTATCATTACTTGTGTGATGAAATAAACTTTCAAAAGTATTTCCATTAAAATGTTCACTTTTCGGATCTAGTAGTGAAATTCTTTGTTCAGGCATAGATGCTTCAGGATGTGTTTCAGGACATAAATTTGAGTGTATGCTTCTTATTTTTTTAGCCCTTTGAGAGATATTAAATTCTCCAGAAGTTCTTAAGTTTCCAGAACCAGATAATAGTTTTTCAAGAACAGCTGGTAGTATTAAATTTCCTCTCTTACTTGTAGGTATAACTGTTGTATAATTCATATGAGAACCCCAAGTACTCTCTTCAACTTTTGGATCTGAAGAATAATCTAAATTATTCTTATATACAGTTAAATTAGGATTTGTCTCTACACTTCTTACAATTATTCTTTCCATTGCTCTTTGCCAGGTTAGAAAATCTTTTAATGTTCTGACTTCAGGCGTACAAATTTCCCACATAGATTGATCAAGATATATTCTTCCCCCATTAGTTAACCAGAAATCCATATGCCCATTAATCGATTTATCATTAAAAGCTATTTTTGATAAGTTTGTTTCTATATGTATTCGTCCAGTATCCAACAGTTTACTAGATTGTACTCCTAGTTCTGTTTCTAATCCCATTACATCAGGAGGTGATCTTCTTGTCATTAAAAATTCAAAAATTAGAGGTTTTTAATCTTTTAGCTACTTTTCGCTTCTATCTTAGTTAAGCCGTGCATATATGGAACAAGGACTTTAGGTATTGTTATGCTTCCATCTTTGTTTTGATTGTTTTCTAGAATAGCTACCATTATTCTTGATGTTGCTAAAGCTGTATTGTTTAATGTATGTAAAACTCCCTTATTTCCTTGTTTATCTATGAATTTTATGTTTAGTTTTCTTGCTTGATAGTCTGTACAATTACTTAAGGACATTATTTCCCCATATTCTTTTGTTGTTGGACGATAAACTTCAAAGTCTGCTGAACGATATTTCCAATCTGCTAAATCTCCTGAACAGATTTCTATTATTCTGTAAGGTAAATCTAAATCTTTTAATATTTCTTCTGTGTTTTTCATTAATTCTTCATATATTTCTATAGAATCATCAGGATGACAAAATACGAATTGTTCCACTTTATTGAATTGATGTGTTCTCCAAAGGCCTTTATCATTTATTCCATGTGCTCCTACTTCTTTTCTAAAACACATAGTATATGAAAAATATTTTTTAGGTAGTTCCCAAGATTTAATAGTTTGTTCCGCATGTAAAGCAAGAAGAGATTGCTCTGAGGTACCTATTAGATGTAAATCTTCATCTTTTATTGAATAAACTGATTGCGCAATTGCTGTTTTATCCATTGAAGCGAATATTTCTTTTCCGTGAAGCATTAAAGGCGGTTCTATATATGTATACCTTTTTTTATACATAGAATCAATTGCAAATCTTATTAATGCTTGATTTAACATGGCGAGTTCATTTTTTATGTAATAAAATCCTGAACCTGAAACTTTTGCTGAAGCGTTGAAATCTGCTAAATCTAATGCTTCTGCTAATTCTACATGATTTTTTATTTCAAAATCAAATTTCTTTATTTTTCCACCTTTCTTTATTTCTTTATTTTCTGAAGCATCTTTTCCTAAAGGAGTTTCTTTTGACATAATGTTTGGAAGTTCAGATAACATTACATTTATTTCTTCTAATAATTTATTTGACTTGTTTTCGACTTTTTCAATATCTTCTGGAATGCTTTTTGCTTTCTTTAAAAGTGCTTTTGCATCTTTTTTAGCTTTCATAGCTTCATTTATTTGTTTAGAAACTGTATTTCTCTCAGCTCTTAATTCATCTGCCTGACTTTTAAGTTTTCTCCAAACATTATCTTTCTCAATTATATCTTCAACTAATTTTAGTTTTTGATCTTGCTTTTTTCTTTTTATGTTGCTTTTTACTATTTCAGGATTTTCTCTTATTAGTTTTATATCTATCATGTTTATTCATGAACTTTAACATATTTAAATGTTAATTTTAGACAAATTTAAATAGATAAGAGTAATTTCAATCATATTAAAGAGGCAAATAGTTTGTTAAGCGAATATTTTCAAAATGCTAATGAGGTATATTTAAAGCTAATAGATAGTTTACCTCCTTTTTTAGCTCAAGGAGTTATAGTGATTATTGCAGCTTTGTTTATAGTATTGATATCTTTGTTTATCTGGCAATTTTACAAATCTTTGTCTAAGAGAGATTTAATTGAACTTAATTTAGAACAGTATAATACTTCAGAACATCCTATTTTTGAAAAAGTTTTTGGATCGGTGTTGTATTTTCTTGAAAATGTAGTTATAATGCCTTTAATTATAGTTTTATGGTTCGCCGCACTTTCAATAGTTATATTAGTTATATCTCCTGAATCCCAAATAGCACATATATTATTTTTAAGCGCTTCACTTGTATCTGCTATAAGAATATTGGCTTATTTAAATTCAGAATTAGCTACTGAATTGGCTAAGCTATTTCCATTTATCACACTCTCTGTTTTCTTGATTTCCCCTTCAGGTCTAGCTTTACTTGATGTTAATAAACAACTTTCAGAAATTCCTTTTCTTTTTGCTGATGTATTTTATTTCTTATTCGCTATATTTATTGTAGAAGTTATATTAAGATTAATTTATTCAGTTATTCTAACTTATAGGAAATAATAATTATTCAAAGGCAGAACTAATCTTACCTTTCTTTAGTTTTGCAAAATGATTTTTACCAAATTCTTCATAATTCTTTTTCGATGTTCCGAATTTTTCAATTAAAGAGGAAGCGTAATCTCCCCCTAGATGATGAGGAACTATCACATAATCTACTCCATGATTGTATAAATCTAATGCTTCTCTAGGCTGTTCTGCTGTTGCTATAAATGCTGCTTTACTCTTTAATTCTTTCATTATTTCTTTTATAGTAAGATTTGCTTCTTCTTGTGGAATTGTAGAGATTATTAGTTTAGCTTTATCTAGACCTATTTCTGATAAAAAGTTTCTATCTCCTGCATCACCATATATTGCCTCAATCTTCTCTTTGTTTAAAGCAATTATTACTTTAGGATTATAGTCTACTACAACTACTTTAGCTTTCATTTTTTTCAAAGATTCTAATATTTTATACCCTATTCTATGATATCCAAATATGAATACTTCATATTCCTTCTTTTTTTCAGAGTGTTCATTTATCTTTTTTCTTCCTTCAAATATTTCTAGTAAGTGAGATATTTTATTAAATATTTTATGTGAATAATATATGTTGTAACTGCTTATTCCGATAGTTATAACTGCTATCAAAACTAAAAGACTCATCATTTCTTGATTTATATGTCCTAAGTTATATCCTAAAAGTATTAAGATTAAAGAAAATTCAGATATTTGTGCTAGACTTGAACTCGCAAGGAAATTTGTTTTCTTTGTGTATCCAAATAATCTTAAGATAGTCATAATTATTAACGGTTTTCCTACAATTATGAATAAAGAGAATATAATTGCATTTTTTATAATTTCTAAAGTAAGTGCGTTTGCTAATTGACTTCCAAAGAATACAAAAAATAATACCATAAAGAAGTCTCTTAATGGTTTCATCTTTCCAGCTATTTCCAAAGTGTATTTTGATGAAGCTAAAGACATACCTGCTATTAGAGCTCCGATTTCAAGTGAGAAACCAAGATAATCAAATAGAGCAGAGATTATAAGTGCCCAGGCTATTCCGAATAAAAATAATCCTTCTTGATTTCTTGCTAAATAAGTAAGCATTTTTTGATTTAAGAATGAAGTTATTAGAAAGATTACTCCTATGAGAATTATTATTAAACCTATTTTTTCTAACACTAAAAATATAGAACTTCCTTTTTGCAGAAGAGGAATAGCCATTAAGGCTATTGCTGCTACAAGATCTTCTACTATTAAAATTCCTAAAGTTAGTCTTCCGTGTAAAGTATCTATTTCTTTTTTGTCTGCGAGTATTTTAACTACAACTACTGTTGATGAAAATGCAACTGCTGCTCCAATATATAATGCGGTTGTGTTTTCAAATCCAATTCCTATTGCTATAAGAAAACCTATAAATCCTGTGAGAGAAATTTCAACTAAACCTGCGAGCGTAGCAACTTTTCCAACTTCTTTCATAACTCTGAAATCAAGATTTAAACCAACTATGAAAAGAAGAAATGCAACTCCTATGTGTGAAAATATTTGCAATAGGCCTGTTGTTTCATTAGCAGGACCAATTAAGTTTAGAAATAATGGGCCTACTAAAATTCCTGCAATTAAATATGCAATTATTGGTGGTTGTTTTATTAATCTAGCAAATACTGTTAGCAATGCAGAGATACTAACTATTAAACTGATATAAAGCAACACCTCTTGAGCCATAATCATTTTAGCAATACCTGTTTTAAATAGCTTTTTATAGGCTCAAATTTTTAATTTCTAATCATATTCATCCCGCTTAGGCTGGGATGGAAGAGCCCATGGCACGCGGCGCTGTGGGCTCACTTCATTTTATTTTTTGATGTAGTAACCTTTAAAAAGCAATTTTCTCTCAACAAAGTATGTCGAAAGTTAGAATAAAGTTAGCAAGTATAAACATAGACGAACTGAATCCTGTAATTGCTAGTATAAAGGATATTACTTCTAAATCTGGAGTTATTATGAGAGGACCTATACCTATTCCTACAAGAAGATTAAAAGTTACAACAAGAAAGAGCCCATGTGGTAACGGAACTGCTACATTTGATAGATATGAAATGAGAGTTCATAGAAGAATTATTGATATTCCTGCTGAAGATAGAATTTTACACCCAATTATGAAGCTTCAAATTCCACGTTCTGTACAAATTAAGATTGAGATGAAGGAATAACTACATTACTCTTAGTATATTCTAGTCATACATATTTTTATATAATCTTCTTAAATTTATGATTATATGATAGGAACAGTTGAATTATTAAAAATGGTTAGGGAGAAGAAACTTGTTGAACATTTATGTGAGAGGGAATTGAATAATCCAGAAGGGGCTGGATTTGACTTGCGCGCTGGTGAATTTTTTAAATTAAAAGATGGAGAAGCTTTTCTTGGTGAAAATGAAAGACATACTCCTGAAACTGAAAGTGTTTCAAAATATGGTAAAGATAAAGAAGTAGTTATTAGGCCCGGAGAATATTTTTTAGTTAAGAGTATTGAAAAAATTAATTTACCTTTTAATGTTTCAGCTATATTTAGACCTAGAAGTACTTTGCAGAGATGTGGTTTAATTTTAGCTACTGCAGCTGCAAGTCCAGGATATTCTGGAGAATTAACATTTGGACTTTTTAATGCTGGAAAAAATAATGTTAAGATTGAATTAGGAGCTAGAATAGTTCATGTTTTATTTTTTGAAACAAGCGAGAATGTTTCTGCTTATAGAGGTCAGTGGCAGGGCGGAAGAGTTTCTACTGAAGGAAAGAAAGAAGTGCAGGTATAAAATTAACTAGACTTTTTATCAAATTCTCTGTCTTTTTCATTAAAACCACCAACAACTGTAATTTCTCCTTTTATTGGAGGATGTGATTCATAATCTAATAATTTGAAGTCATCAATTGTAAAATCATCTAGATTTTTCTTTTCTGGATTAATCCAGATTTTTGGAAATGGTTTTGGCTCTCTTGAAATTTGTTCTTTAACTTGTTCGTAATGGTTTCCATAAATGTGAGTGTCTCCTAGAAAATGTATAAATTCTCCAGGTTGGTAACCACATATTTGTGCTAAAATCATTGTTAACAAAGAGTATGATGCTATATTGAATGGGACTCCTAGGAATATATCGCAGCTTCTTTGATATAGTGCAAGTGAAAGTTTCCCATTTGTTACATTGATGTTATAGAATGCATGACAAGGAGGAATTGCCATTGTTGAGCCTGGTTCTGACATTTCATATATGAATTCAGGATTCCAAGCAGAAACACATACGTGTTTTCTATCTGGATAGTTTTTGCTTTTCCAAACTGCCCAGGCTAATTGGTCTATTAATTTTCCATTTGATGCTTGCCATTTTCTCCATTGTCTTCCATATACTGGGCCTAGTTCTCCCCATTTTTGTACGAATGGATCTGATTCTGGTAATTCTTTTATTTTTTTAATTAATTCTTCTTGAGTTAAGACCGGAACTTCTCCTTTTTCCATCGCTTTTTTATAAGATTTGTAAGGCCAATCATCCCAGATATGCACTTCATTATCTACAAGATATTTTACATTTGTTGCACCTTTTATGAACCAAATCAATTCATGTATAATTCCTCTCATGAATACTTTTTTAGTTGTTAGAAGAGGAAAACCTTTTGATAAGTCGTATCTCATTGTTCTTCCAAAAACAGATTTTATTTTTGTTCCTGTTGCAAAATCTGTTTTCTCAAAACCATTATCCATTATATCTTTTAAAATATCTAGATATTGATGTTCTGGATGTCTATTCTCTTTTTCCATTTATATTTTTAGAATTAGAAGTTATTTAAGCTTTCTTAGTGTGAAATATAATAGTTGTTTAATATGTCAAGATTTAGTAAAATCTTGAGCATGCTCAAAAATATAATATCTATATAATTACTATATATCCTTGACACGACAATAATACTTATATAATCTATTTATTGAGTAGGAAAATGATTAGTTTAATTGCAGGTGTTGCAAAGAATGGGGTGATTGGAAATAAGAATGAGTTACCTTGGCATATAAAAGAAGATTTACAGAGGTTTAAAATTTTAACTCTTGGAAAGCCAGTTATTATGGGGAGGAAGACATTTGAATCTATAATTATGATGCTTGGAAAACCTTTGCCTGGAAGAACAAATATAATTGTTACAACTAATCCAAATTATAAATTTGAAGGGTGTACAGTATGTAATTCTATAGGGGATGCATTGAAAAAAGCTAAAGAAGTTAATAATGAAATTTATGTCATTGGCGGACAGAAAATTTATGAGCAAACTATTAAACTTGCTGATAAATTAGAAATAACAACAGTTCATAAAAATTATGAGGGAGATGCTTATTTTCCCAAGATAGATGATTCTTGGCAGGAAGCAAAAAGAGAAGATAAAGAAAGTAATGGTATGACTTTTAGTTTTATTACTTATGAAAGAAAAAAAAGTAAAAAGATAATTGGAAAAAGTTTGAAAGATGTTGATTTTGATTCTTATATTTTAATTAGAAAGGAAAAAGAAAGACAGCAGAAGACAATTAATTTAATTCCCTCTGAAAATTATGCTTCTGAAGCAGTAATGGAAGCTTCTGGAACTAGCTTGATAAATAAATATGCAGAAGGTTATCCTCATAAGAGATATTATCAGGGAAATAATGTTGTTGATGAAGTTGAAGATTTAGCTATTGAAAGGGCTAAGAGAATATTTGGTGCAGAACATGTTAATGTACAATCTTATTCTGGAAGTCCTGCTAACTTTGCAGTATTTCTCGCATTGTTGCAACCTGGAGATAAATTTATGGGGCTAGATTTAGGATGTGGTGGACATTTGACTCATGGAAGCTCTGTTAATTTCTCAGGACAAATTTACAAGCAAATTCCTTATACAGTTGATAAAGAAACAGGTTTGTTAAATATGAAAGAAATTAGAGAAATTGCTTTAAGAGAGAGACCTAAAATGATTATTTCTGGATTAAGTGCTTATCCTAGAATTGTTGACTTTAAATCATTTCAAGATATTGCTGAAGAAGTTGGAGCTATTCATTTAGCAGATATATCTCACATTGCAGGACTTGTTGCAAGTGGAGTTCATCCTAGTCCTTTTCCATATACAGATGTTGTTACAACAACAACTCATAAAACTCTTAGAGGGCCTAGAGGAGCTATAATAATGTGCAAAGAAAAATATGCAAAGCAAATTGATAAGGCAGTTTTTCCAGGATGCCAGGGCGGACCGCACATGAATTCAATTGCTGCTAAAGCTGTTGCATTTAAAGAAGCTTTAACTGATGAGTTTAAAGAATATGGTCAACAGATTGTTAAAAATGCAAAAGTTCTTGCAAATACTTTATCTAAGAATGGAATAAAACTTGTAACTGGTGGAACTGAAAATCATTTAATTCTAATTGATTTAAGAGATAAAGGAATAGGTTTAGGAAAACAAGTTGCTGTTGCTCTTGAAGAAGCAGGAATTGTATTAAATGCAAATTCAGTTCCATTTGATACTTCAACTCCATTTAAACCAAGCGGAGTAAGACTTGGAACCCCTATGGTTACAACTAGAGGAATGAAGGAAATTGAAATGGAAAAAATAGGAAATTGGATATCTGCAGTAGTGCGTGATGTTAATAATTCTGAACTTAAAGCAGCTATAAAGAGAGATGTCGAAGAATTATGTACTAAATTTCCTATTTATAATTAATTTGGAAATATCTTTTGTATAACCGTATAATTTATAATGGCTGAATTTACATTATTTTATGGATAAAAAAGGATTGTTTGTATGTATTGAAGGAATAGATGGAAGTGGAAAGAGTACTCAGACTAATTTACTTGTTAATCATATTGAAGATTTGGATAAGTATATTGATGTATTAAAGACACATGAACCTTGGAGAAGTCAAGAGATAAAGAAGAAATTGAAGGAAGATAAGGATGTTTATTCTAATCAGTTAAAATTAGCCGAGTTATTTACCCTTGATAGAGCAGAACATACTCAAAAATTAATAGTTCCTAGTTTGAGAAGAGGGATTTTTGTTATTGGAAGCAGGTATTCAATGTCTACCCTTGCTTATCAATGGGCTCAAGGAGTTGACTTGCAAAAATTGCTTAATTTGCATAGAGGAAAAGGAATTTTGATTCCTGATCTGGTTTTAGTTTTTGATTTATCTGTTAAGGAAGCTTTGAAGAGACTAAAGAAGAGAGGAATTGCAAAAGATAAGTTTGAGAAGGACAGCGAATTTATGAAAAAACTTATAGAGAAATATAGACTATTAACTAAGATGACTAATGACAAAGAAGGCAACTTGCCTTTTAAGAGAGTTGTTTTAATAAATGCAAATCAGAGTATAAAAAAAGTTAGGAATCAAGTCAATAAGGCATTTGATGAAGTTTATAATGAGTGGAAGAATAAGTAAGAATAAGTAAGAATAAGTAAAAATAAGTAAATAGGAATTTTTAAAAGCATAGTTTATTCTTTGATAATTAAGCCGACATGGGACAATGGTACTCCGCACGCTTGGAGAGCGTGTTTCCTTCGGGATTTCCAGGTTCGATTCCTGGTGTCGGCGTTTATTTATTTATATTTTATATAGAAAAGTCTTTAATTGCATTTATTTCTTTAATAGGATATTTTAGTTTTTTTAACTAAAAATAACTTTTCTAATTTTAGAGTTAGGATAATTCTTTCTTAAGAAGTTTATGAGCTGTATTTATTCTTTGAAAACATTCATGATCTCCCCCAGACATGTCTGGGTGATATTTCTTAGCTAATAATTTATAATTTTTATTTATTATTTCAATATCCATTTCATCAGGGGAAACACAAAGAGTTTTTCTTGCTTCTACGCGCTGTTCAACTAAATCATCATCTTCTGTAAATTCTCTTACGAAATCATCTAAGAGTATTTCCTTTGAAATAAGTCTCGCTACTTCAATTTTTAAGACCTTTTCAATAATTGCAAGATTTTCAGCAAAGGTAGGCATTAATCCGTAACTATATTTTAAATTTCTGCCTTGAAAATACCAGGATACTGAAGCAGGAAGTTTTTTCTGTGCTAGGACTTGCATAGGTATTTTTATGCTATGTCTTTCTACTCCCAGTGGTCTTAAAATTAAGACAATGTTGTTTTCAATTTGTGTTGCTCTTCTTCCAAAAGAGTTAGTAATTCGAGGAATAGCAATTTCATGACCTTTAATTAGTACCATTGAAATATAGCAAAAAAGACGTTTATAAAGCTATTTCATGGGATAAAATTGTTCAGAAAAGAGTCATGCGATGATTTATAAGCCTACTTTTAGCCTCTTATAAACATGGAAGGAGAAAAACTAACCGAAAAGGAATACCTTGAGAAACTTGCAAGATTACAGGCAGAGTTTGAAAACTTCAGAAGAAGGACGGACTTGGAAAAGAGAGAGAGCGCTGCTAATTCAAATGCCAGCTTAATCTTACAGCTTTTAGAAGTAATGGATAATTTTGAACTAGCTATTAAATATTCTGCAGATCCTGGAATAAAATTAGTTTATTCTCAGTTGTCCAAGATTTTGGAAAGGCAAGGGTTGAAACAAATCAAAACAGATGTAAAGTTCAATCCAAATATACATGAAGCTGTGATAAAGGAAGAGGGAGAAACATATGGAAAGATTTTGGAAGAAATAAAGAAAGGATATACTCTAAATGATAAGCTTATAAGGGCATCAAAAGTAAGAATCACTATCCTAAAGGAAAATAAAAAATGAATAAAATAATTGGAATCGATCTAGGTACGACATTTTCGGCAGTAAGCGTAATGGAAGGTGGAAAGCCTAAGATTATACCCGATTCAGAAGGCAAGAATACTATGCCTAGCGTTGTTTCAATTAATGGAAGTGATATACTTGTTGGTGAAGTTGCTAAAAGAGGCGCTGTTGCAAACCCTACAAGCACAATAAGAAGCATAAAAAGAAAGATGGGTACGAAAGATAAGGTAAGAATTGGAGAGAAAGAATATTCTCCTGAAGAAATTTCTGCAATGATTTTGCAAAAACTAAAGAAAGATGCAGAAAATTATTTAGGACAAGAAGTAACTGATGCAGTAATTACTGTTCCTGCTTATTTTGGAGATGCACAAAGAAATGCAACTAAAGATGCAGGAATTATTGCAGGATTAAATGTAAAAAGAATTATTAATGAACCAACAGCTGCTGCATTAGCTT
>SXGU01110078.1_pt1 | contig 62244 bp, 54 predicted proteins | sample 3174531 | NCBI WGS metagenome assembly SXGU01 (sample SAMN11356863, study PRJNA531348) | freshwater metagenome | isolation source: freshwater sample F1-140 | place: China: Fuxian Lake, Yuxi | collected 2017-12-25 | reverse complement strand
GTCATACCTGATGCAGAAAATATTGTACCATCTGATTTTATTTTAACATGTACTTGCTTTTGTTTTGCATCTACCATTTGACAGGCAACTGTACGTTTCCAAATTAAATCATATAATTTAAATTCTAAACCACTTAAACCTGTTTCGTCTGGAGACACAAAACTTTGTCCAGATGGACGAATAGCTTCATGGGCCTCTTGGGCTCCTTTAACTTTTTTTGCCGCATAGTTTATGGGTTGAGGAGGTAAATATTCTTTACCATATTTACTTGTAATACAATCACGTGCTGCCTTCACTGCTTCTTGTGATAAAAAAGTTGAGTCAGTACGCATATAAGTTATGAAACCTTGCTCGTACAACTTTTGCGCCACTTGCATTGTTTCTTTTGAACTTAAACTTAATTTACGATTTGCTTCTTGCTGCAGTGTTGAAGTAATAAATGGAGCTGCTGGTTTTCTGAAAACTGGTTTTTCTTCAACTTCACTCACTGTCCAATTTTCATTTTTTAATTTATCTTTAAGTGATTTTGCTAAAGACTCTGTTAGCAATAATAAATCTTTGCCACCTAATAATTGACCCGTTAACCCGTCAAAATCTTTTCCTGTTGCAAGTCTTTGCCCCTCAACCGAGTGAAGTCTGGCATCAAAATTGACCTGTGACTTTTCAAGCTTAGAAGTTAGTCCCCAATATTTAGATGATTTAAATTGAAGCCTTTCAAGTTCTCGCTTCACAATAAGTTTTACAGCAACAGACTGTACTCGTCCCGCAGAAAGACCAAATGCAATTTTTTTCCATAATAAAGGAGAAATTGTATAACCGACCAAACGATCTAACACTCGACGAGCTTCCTGCGCTCTTACCAAGTTAAAATCAATTTCGCGAGTTTCTTTTAATGATTTTTCAATAGCATCTTTAGTAATCTCATGAAACACCATTCGCTTTATTGGAACTTTTGGTTTTAAGACTTCTACTAAGTGCCAACTAATAGATTCACCTTCACGGTCTTCATCGGTTGCGAGATATAATTCGTTAGCTTCAGCTAATTTATCTTTTAATGTTTTAACAACTTTTACTTTATTATTTGGAACACAATACAACGGTTCAAAATCTTTATCTACATTAACACCAAGATTTGCCCATTGTTCTTTTTTAAATTTTTCAGGAATGTCCTTTGCTGATTGAGGCAGGTCCCTAATGTGACCCATACAAGATTCGACAACATAATCTTTACCCAAATATTTTCGTATCGTTTTTGCTTTTGTAGGAGACTCAACAATTACTAATTTTGACATGTGGCTCTTTCAGTAAAATTCGTTTAGATTTTAATTTTCAACATGAAACTAAGTCTAGTAATCTTCAAGATTATTTTTTGACTCAAGGTAGCAACCTTCTTTCTTATAAAATTAGTTTTTTAAATACTTCATATTTGATTTGCCCAGCAAAATTTAAGTTAGCTTCTTCATCCAACATTACTTTAGCAAGCTGAGATTTAAAACTCTTTAGGTCTTCAATTTTTTCTTCCAAGGAGTTTTGCATTATATATTTGTAAATGGTAACCTTTTGTGTTTGACCCAATCTATGAGCGCGATCACTGGCTTGATTTTCAACAGCAGGATTCCACCATGGATCAACATGAAACACAAAGCTTGCTTTCGTTAAATTTAACCCAACCCCACCAGTTTTTAATGTCATAATTAGGACTTGAGCTTTGGGTGATTCATTAAATTCTTTTAAAATTAAAATACGTTTTTCTTTAGAAGTAGCTCCGCAGATACTTAAGGACTTTACTTTATATTGCTCAAATAATTTTTCTAGACGGTCTTGAGTTTTTAAAAATTGAGTAAAAATTAAAACACTGTTGCCCACTTCTAAAATCTCAAGTGTCTGCTTAACAATTTCATCAAGTTTTGGAGGCGTTTTTGAATATTTAACATTTGGAATCATTTCTGGATCTGAACATACTTGTCTTAATCTTAATAAAGCAGTGAACATTGCCAATTGACTTGCCATCTCACCTTTTTTAGAAACCAAATTTAAGACCTGTTCATTTTGCGCAGTCGCTATTTTTTTGTAAATTTCTTGTTGGGATTTTTCAAACTGAATTTTTATTGTAGCTTCAGTTTTTTCAGGCAAGTCTAATAACACTTCTGTTTTGGTTCGACGAAGTAATAATGGACTTATCCTTTCCTTCAATAAAGAAAGTTTTGATTTATATTCCACGCTTTCTAAATCTAGAGTACTTACGTAGCGAGTTCTAAATTGAGTCAGGCCCCCTAGATATCCCGGCACACATAAATCTATCATTGAATATAAATTTAATAAATTATTTTCAATAGGAGTTCCCGTTAAACAAAACTTCCTTCTAGCTTTTAACTGACGAGCTGCTGTTGTTCTTTGAGTTGAGAGATTCTTTAAATTTTGAGCTTCATCAAATAGAATAATATTCCAATTATACTGAGATAATATTTCAATATTTTCACTAAACAATCCATAGGATAAAATATATACTTTTTGTTCTACCAAATAAGATTTAACTTTTGCAGGATGCTCAAAACTAATATCAAGTTGAGGAACCCACTTTTTAGATTCTGTAAGCCAATTATATGTTAAAGTTGTAGGGACAATAACAAGACACATACCAAGTTCATTTTCTAATCGTAAGCGATCTAAAAAAATCAAAGCTTGAAGTGTTTTGCCCAAACCCATGTCATCTGCCAAAATTCCACCTAAATTAATTTTATATAAATCATAAAACCATTGTGCACCAATACGCTGATAAGGTTTTATAAATGATTCAATCAACTCAGAATACTTAAAGTTTTGACTCTTCCCCAATAAAAGATGTTCAAAATATGATTCAATGGTCTCCCAAGTTTTAGAACCTTGAACATTAATTCCCTTTGCTTTCAAAATAAGTAAATCAAGAACCGCATGGCGCGGAAGATGATATATTTTATTTTCATTATTATTTAAATTTGGTTTTATTAAATCAGAAGTTTTTTTATTAATATTTTTTATTTTTTCCCAAAATAAATTAAGTAGCCTAGTAGAAGTTAAAGAACGAATCGGAACGTAATAGTAGCTTCCACGATAAAACATTATTCCAAGTGAATTTGAATTGGACTCAAATCCAATTTCATGGATATCAATTTTTTGTCCTTTCAGAAACACAACCGGATTTAACTCAAACCAATCTCGGTCATCTTTTAAATCTACCACTCTCATGGTCACATTAAATTCTTCGCTCGTTAAAAGTTCAACTTTTCTAGAATCAATTAAAATTTCAAACCGACATTGCTGACTTATTTTAAGAAATGAAAAAAGTGTTGCTGACTCTGCTCTACCCAAGGGGAAAATACTTTTCGCATGGTCAAACTCTACATCATAAGGAAGTGTTGAGATTTGTCTTGAGTCATGATTATTCTTTTTTGAATCTTTATCCAGTTTTAAACCTTTTAAAAAAACTTTACCTTTTGAAACATTAATTTCTCTCTCAATATAAGATCGAAGTACCTCAAGAGGAAGAATGTTAATTCGACGCATATCAAGCATTCCTTCCGCTACTAAAAAACCAACCGAACCTTTGGATAAATTAATAATTTCCACCAATGTATCAGATAAAATATGACGCAAATGAGTTGGAAATATATCTTCATCACGAAGGCCATCAAAATACTTCATCTCATTTTGCATTGCCTCTTCAGAATCTGAATCTTTAAACTGCTTTTTTAATTTATTTAAAAATTGCTCTCGTAAAATTGAAAATCCTAAAGAATAAAATTGCTTAATGACTTTTTTTAAAATTGCACCTTCTGATTCAATCAATTCACCATCTGATGATTTTTTATATAAACAAAAATTTATAAACTCGTAAATCACCATCAAGTAAAGGCCACGATGCTTAATAGCATCTGTTGCTAAATTATAGTATGTTTCTTTTTTATTAACTAATTTGTGAGCTGGCACCTGTAAGATTCCAGCAAATGAAGAACTAATTAAACTTTCAATTAACAATAGAAATTCATTTGTAAAATTAGTAATAACTAAGTTATGTTTTTTTATTTTTTGACAAATAGATATCCCAGAATTACTTAAATTTACCACTCCTTGAATTTCTTCATCAGACAGCTCTAGAACTTTAAAATTTTTGTGTAATAAAAATTTATTTACAAACTTTGAGCGAAATAACTCATAAATCACTTGAGGATTCTCAATAGTAAAGCGAAAACTTTTAAATGAGTATTTAAAATTATCATCTGTATGAATTATAAAATTTTTAAATTCTTCTTTGCTTTTTAAAATATCATCCGATTCATTTACAACATCAGGATAAAGATTACTGTAACACAAAATTTGCAATAGATTTTGTGTTTCAAATTTGGAAGTTTTCTTTTTTAAAGACAACTCTAAACATCCATTACTGTCTATTGAAATTTTGTCTTTTAAAAAATACTTACTTGTTGATTCAATTTTTTTTTGGTTTTTTTGAATTAAATTAGATTCACTGTTTATTTTTTTTTCTTCAAAATAAAATTCTATTAGCAAATTAAACGTACTTTTGTTATCAGATGAAGATGTACTTACTGAGTACTCTAAATTATCAAAAGTGGTCATTTTTAATTGTAACAATTGACAACTTAAAAACTTTTTATTCACTTCCATCTGATTAACTAATCGAATTGAAACATTATGTTTTATTGCCCAATCTACAATGGAAAGATATGCAGAGCTTAACTCTGACAATTGAGATTGATCCGTCAAGCCACAGATCTTTAAATTGTCATTTGCTATTGATGGGTAAAACTCATCAGCAATCAAGCCAACATAAGAATCTTGTTCTAATTGATAAGGATGGAGAATAACATTATTTTCCATACAATAGCATACAGAATTAACAATGCTTACGACACTAGAGCTATAATACTGCATTAAGTCTGGATTTAGAATTATTTTACTTAATGTCGAACCATACTTTGATTTAAGATAAAATTCATATACTTTTCTCTCATCACTACTATCAAAATACTTTCGCTCATTGTCTAACCAGATTACTTCAGATTTAAGTTCAAACTCACTGGCAGATCTAAAACCAAGATTTTCTAACTTTTCTCGATTTGGTATCAGTGACTCAAATAAAGTAAATGGATTAATCCAAATTTCCTTTACTTTATGCTTAAATTTTTTTTGAAAATCTAAATTATTATCACTACTCATGGGCAAATATTGTATGCCTTTTATAACAAATACAATACGTTCTGCATTGATTCGCCAATTTCTGTCTTATCAACTTATCTTTTTTATATTTATTTTCAAATTGAATGACTGTGGCTCAAAATCTAAACATATGTGTCCATATGTTAATAATAAAAAGCAATCGGAGATAGTCTCAAATAAACAGGAAAATAATATGAAGTTAAATGCACTCACTGTGAAAATTATTTATTTATTTTTACTTACTATTATAGTTGCACAAACTTCTTGTTCTAAACCTAAAACACGAAAAACACCTTCTATTACCCCAAAAAACAAAGCTGCATCTAACATTAATGATAATTTCGAAGTGATTGAAACAATTAAAAACCCAAAAGCATTAATTTCTTCAAAAAATTTTCATATCAAAATAAAAAAAACTGCACTTAATAAATTATTTTTACTTGCTCCAAGCCTAATTGATTTTCACTTGGCACCAAGAGTTACTCATCTCAAACCAAAAGTTATTTCATTTGGATTAGTAGGTGGCAAAATCGCCATGTTTGAAGCTGATTCTCAAATGATATATGATGATATTGCATCTAATAAACTCATTCAGACATTCAAGATTTTAAGAGAATCTGACAATGATGTTGAAGTTGAATTTGAAATGGGATTTTCAAACATTAATAACAACGATAACCTTGGGATTGCAGAACTCCCCTCTCAGCAAAGTAAGAGTGAAGTGGTCTTCATTCCAACTCAATCATATATTCAATCAGCAAATATTGATAAAAATAATGGATTAATTATAGTTCAGAACTCAAGAGTAAAATCCGCATCTAAAACTGGCTCACAAGAAGAAGAAAATTATATTATTCAAACAAGAATTACCCCCTATATTTTTAACGAAAAATTCATTATCAAAACAACAAGTGCCAATGACATGAAACATGTGGGTTTTTTTGTAACAGAAGCGAAACAAAAGATAGTAGGAACTGATCTTCTTCTTGCTTCTCACTGGGATATCTCATCAGACAATCCAATTACGTATGTTATCACTAAAAATACTCCAGTAGAATTTATTGAAGCAATTAAAGAAGGAATATTGTATTGGAATCAAGCCTTAGGAAAAAATTTAATTAAAGTTGAACTCAATGGTGATCCTCAAGAAATTGGGTCATATCGACGAAACATTGTTCATTGGGCGCCTTGGGCAACTGCGGGTTTTGCAGTTGCTTCTGCCCAATCAGATCCATTTACTGGAGAATTACTCACGACCAATGTTTATCTCACAAGCTTTTTCCCATTATACTATTCAGATAAATTTATTAGAGACTCTAGATTTACAAATAACTATAAAACACTTTATACAAACACTATTGTTCCTACTGGTTTTGAATTTGGATTTGGTTGTTTGGATTTTAATGAAATCAATCAAAATCTTGATACTTTAAAACAAAGTTCAAATCCTCTTTCACCTGAGATGGTAGCTAAAATTCAAAAAGATATTTTAAGATATGTTGTCGCTCATGAAGTTGGTCATACAATGGGGCTTCGACATAATTTTGCAGGATCACTTGAAACTCAATTTACAAATCTCAAAGAACGTGAAGTAGAATTCGAAAATTATTCGACAAGTTTAGATCATAAAGGATCTAAAACTACTTCTTCAGTGATGGATTATCTAGACTCTAAAGACGTTTTATTGACTGGCGCTTTTATAAAGTCAAATATTTTACCCTATGATGAAAACGCAATTGCATGGGGATACTCTCTCAAGAAAATTAACTTAGAAAATATTCCGAAATTTTGTTCTGATATAGAATACATTTATGGAAACTTACTTGACTGTGCTCCACGTGACAGTGGCCAAAATCCTATATCTTCAATTGTTGAATCTCAAAATATTTTTCATAAACAATTTTTATTTAAAATTTATGAGAACCTAATTTCAAATTATTATCCCAATTCACCTAATTCAATAATTAAACATATTCAATCAATCACTCCCCCCGACAAATTAGCACAAATTACCTCCAAAGAACTTGAAAAAGTTAGGAGATTTTATTCTAGTAAAGCTGAAATATTAAAATTAAACCGATCATTCGGATCAACAGATTTATGGCAAAACAAAGTTTTAATTTCTACTGAACTTGCTAGTTTGCAACAAAACGAATTAAATAAATTTGGTGGTAATTTTATTGGTATTTTAAAAAATTTATTTAATCTAAATGATGATTTACAATTAAACTTAGATCCCTTTTCAACTGATTTCAACAGATTTATCCACAGTAATAAATTTGGACTCAATAATTTAACTACAGAAAATAATTCGAGTTATGAATTAACAGAAAGTGAGAAAACTCAAGTTAAAAATTTTATGACAGAATATTCGAAAAAATATTTTGAAAGTTACTTTACTCAAGCAATATTAGTATTAAGTGGAACATTTCCTAATTTAAATTATAATTATAACCCGGATCTAAATCTAAGTAGTTGGGAAGTTGAACTAAAAAAGTTTATTCTAAAAACCGCACTCACTGATTTTTATCCAGAAAGTATTAGATCATCTATTTTAAATTTAACTAATGAAACAATTTTTGGCGCAAGAATAGGTTGGATGGAAGACACAAAAATACAAATTGCAAATGAGCTTAGATCTAAAATTGAAAAGATTTTAAATACAGAACAATTAATTATAGAAAGCAATAATATAGAGCTATTCTCCTTAAATGATATTTATTTAAAAATTCGAAAAATAAAAAATAAAGCTAATCAGAATAAAGCAATCAATGAATTCAACATTCTCGTAAAAATAAGTGAAATTGCTGATCAGTTAAATACCTATAGATGAGAGAAACTTCAACTATGAAAAATTATATTCAAATTTCATCGATTTATTTCTTAATTCATCTAATGATCTTTTTTCCTTTAATATCAAATTGTGAAGACATAAAAATTCCCTCCCCAGAAATACAGCAAAAAATAATTTTAAAATTATCAGAGGAAATGATTCGTCTTGATGGAGAAGGACTTCTAGCTAGACAAGGTCGCGTTGAACAATTTCAAGAAACAGTAAATAAAATTGCATTAAAAACTCTGACAAATAAAACAGTTATTGATTTTTATAACTCATTCTCTCAGCTTAATGGAACATATACAAATTTACACTCCCATGTCAGTTTCAATTCTCAAATAGATTCATCTATAAAGTTACCTTTCAATTCGAATCAAAATATTTGGATTATTGCTGAAGCTGACGGAACATCAAAATCTAAAGTTTTAATTGATTATATTTTTGATCCCGAAACCGAAAAGCAAGTTTCTGAGGGAGACGAAATAGTTGCCATAAATAAAAGACCCATAAAAGATTGGTTGGATGAAAATTTTCTTTTTTGTAAGTATCCACTCAAGACTCAATGTGATCGGCAATTTGAACAGAATTTACTCTCTTATGTTTTATCCTGGAAGGGAGAACCCCTATATTATCACGTTAAACATTTAAACAATATTGTTATAGTTAAAATTAATTTTAAAAATTCAGAAAACAATAATTCAAGTTTTGATAAAAAAAAATGCGATTACAACTATGCTAAAAGATACCCTGGAATGAAGCTTGTTCACAGTGGAATATTTGCTTGCATATTTGAAGACGAGAATAGTCCCGACATAGCACTCTTGCGTATTTCTAGTTTTCAATACAATCACAAGCGAATACCTATAGAAGTAAGTAAAGAAAAAAACATCTATTCATTATATGATGAAGTAAACGCGCTTTTTCCTTTTTGGCAAAAAAATTCTTCGCGCTATAAAAAACTGATTATTGATGTGATTAACAACCATGGAGGAAACGAGCCCATTCCTTATTATCAGATTTTATTTCAACATCCTTTTCAAGAACAATATGTTCGATTCAAAAAAATAACTGAACTTGAAGATCCTGCTCTACGCGCTCAAATATTTTGGCAAACTGATGAAATAGAACTCTGGTTTAATAAATTATTAACATCAGGAATCTGGTCAAAATTACAATTTGGAGATTTAACGTCACCGGTCCCAATGTTTTGTGTGCCCAATAATTTACCCTGTGATAATTTTAAATTTACACCTTGGGATCACAGTTTTAAAGGGGATGTTTTTGTAATGTTAAATGAAGAATGTATTTCTTCCTGTGATGGATTTGTATGGGCTATTCATAAATACTTAAACGCTAAGCTTTACGGATTTTATCAGGCAGCTGATAGTGCATTTTCTCGTCTTAGAATAAATGTCATTTGGGATCCAAAAAACCAAAATGAATTCAAAACCCAGGTAAGTTCTTTTCAAGCAGAGTTTCCAGAAAACTTTCTACTAGGACAAATTGTTGCAAACAGTGTTGCCACTGATGAAAACGGAGAGGTTTTAGCGGGACGCCCTCTACCTCTTTACAAACTAGTACCTTATAAGCAAAGTCAATTTTATCCAACTATGGTTTATAAAACTATTATGAATGACCTACTTAACAATTCCTTTATAAATATAGGCGATTCCAAAAGATAAAGCTTTAAACTCTACTTTAGAAAATTGATTTGTTTGTTTCATCAATTCCAAAAAGTTTTCTCGACATGGAAATTGCGAAGATGATGTTTGCAAATATTCATAAGCCTGTTTTTGGCCTGTAATTAACCCACCAATTTTCGGTAAGACTTTGGTACTATAAAAGTTGTAAAGTGAATTTAATAATGGTACTCGCATTTGTCCAAACTCTAACACCATAACACAACCCCCAGACTTCACAACACGAGCCATTTCAGATAATCCCTTTGCTGGATCAGCAACGTTTCGAATTCCAAAAGAGATACTTGAAATATCAAAACTATTATCTGCAAAAGGGAGCTTTAATACATCTGCAATCTGAAATTGAATTTCAAGATTTTGATTTTTAGCTTTTTCAGGAGCATAGGATAACATTTCAGGACAAAAATCAGTTCCAACCACTTTTCCGTCAACACCTACTTCTTTTTTAAATGCAATTGCAAGATCACCAGTTCCTGTTGCGCAATCAAGTACATTTTGTCCTTTTTGCGGTTTAGCCCAAGCAACTAAATCATCTCTCCATAAATGATGAATTCCTATAGATAGCACAGAATTTGCTTTGTCATAATTTTTTGCCACAGTAGAAAACATTGATCGAATAGTTTCAGGATTTTTACCAGCATTTGGATTTGCAAACGAACTTGCTTGATTAAAATTATTTTTATTGCTGTTGTTGTTGCTATTCTTAATAAGATTTTTATCTAATTCGGTTTGCATACTGTTAACTCTCTATTCATTACTTTTAAAATACCATTTATATTCAACATTAATTTTTCAAAATCATCAAAAGTCAAAGCTTGCATTCCATCAGAAAGCGCTTCTTTAGGATTAGGATGAACTTCAACTATTATTCCATCTGCACCTGCTGCTGCTGATGCCAAAGCAAGAGGTGAAACCAAATGTCGAACTCCAACAGCATGAGAAGGATCTACTATAACAGGAAAATTTGTATTTTCTTTTAAATAAACAACAGCATTCAAATCAAGAGTATTGCGCGTTGATGTTTCAAAAGTTCTGATCCCTCGCTCACATAAAATTACATTTTCATTACCACCACGAATAATATAATCCGCAGCTTTTATCCACTCATCTACTAATGCAGCAAATCCACGTTTTAATAAAATTGGTTTTTTTGTTTTTCCCAACTCTTTTAAAAGTTCATAATTGTGCATATTTCGAGAACCCACTTGAATCATGTCAATTACGTCTTCAACCCATTCAATTTGTCGAACATCAGTTACTTCAGAACATAAAGTCAACCCAAGTTCAGTTTTAATTTTTTTAATCATTTCGAATGATTCTACACCTAATCCTTGAAACGAATCCGCATGAGTTCGAAGTTTCCAGATTCCACCACGTAAAATAGCTGCACCATGATTTTTAACAAACTGTGATGTGTTTAAAAATTGATTTTGATTTTCAATGGAGCAAGGACCAGCAATGACAATAAACTCACCATTTCCAATCATGTTCTTGCCATATTGCACAGGCTTACCTTTTTTAATAGTTTGATTAATCGGTTGGCTATTATTGCTTGTTATATCTAATTGCATTCAAGAAACCTCAAATAATAAATTTGTCATATCATTAATAATACAGTACCTCTATAATCAACAAGTATATTTTTTTCATAATATGGGGATGTTAAAGATAGCTACCAACAAACAAGAAAATCAATAAAATGGTGAACATTAATTTAGCAACTTATACAGATCCAAATTCTCTAATAGAAACTCAGGATTTATTATCCAGGTACTTTAATTTTTTCTTTGATGATGGATGCGTGGTTCAAACTGAGTTTGATTCCTTTTTATTATTATCAAATCCCACTCAATTAGACTTTTCATTTTTAAAAGAATTTAAATCTGCAAAACTCTCTATTTCTAGTTCATCAAAATGTTTTTTAAGTCCCTTTTATCGCGAGTATGATTTACAATTTTGTCAGTATTCACATGGTTTAACGATCAATCGAGCAGATCTTACTAACTTACTTAAGGGCTTTATTAATCATGCGCAAAAAACTTTGCCCAATATACAAGATAATACATTAAATACAAATCAATCAATTACATGGACACAACCTGGATTTATTGAGTTTGAGAAAAGTTTTACACAGATCAAATCCTGGTTCGCACAATATGGAACTCAGAAAGCTGTTCCAACAATTTATGAATACTCAACATGGATACCAAATTCTTATTTTACAAGGGCTCAGCTGCTATTAAACTCAATTGAAAATAGTGCTCAGCATCAAAAGGTGTATGGCGTTTTTCACGAAGGAAGATTAAACACTACTAATCACCCTAAATTTGGAATGATTGGATCTACTCCAGAAATTTTATTTGAATTGAAAAATGGAAATCTCAAAACAGTGGCCATAGCTGGTACTTTAAAAAAATCTCCAACAACTCAAAAAGATGACTTACTTAAAAGTCAAAAAGATCTTCATGAACATCATTGTGTGGTTCAGTTTATAACAAATAAATTAAGCCGCTTTGGGGCCGTATCAACTAAGGGGCCTTATGTTGTTGAATTACCCACTTTATACCATTTAAAAACCGATATCAATATTGATCATGTAGATATTGAACCCCTTAATTTAATTAATTTATTACACCCAACTCCAGCACTTGGAATGCTTTCTTCATTTCAAAATTGGACAGATTTGTCACGATTGCCTTTTCAAAAAGACAGGCAATATTACGGTACGCCATTAACAATTCAAATTGATGAAAATCATTTTTTATCTTTAGTTTGCATTCGCAACTTAGAGTGGAATAAAACTGGTTCATATATTTCATCTGGTTGCGGAATAGTTTGGGAAAGTCAGCTTATTGCTGAGTGGGATGAATTAGAATTAAAGCGTGAATCAGTCAAAAAGATGTTAGGTTTTTATAATTCAACTGAACAAAATATTTCTTCAAATACAAACCCAAAGTTCAATGAGAATGGAATTGAATTAAATTTATGAGTAATCTTCGACTTGCTAGTCTAGTTCTAGAGCATTTAAACAACTCATATGTAGAAGATATAATTCTGTGTGCAGGAGCAAGAAATAGTCCATTTTTATATTTACTAGATCCATCTCAATCTTCAAATTCGCTTCACCAACATCCCTTTAAAATATATAATCACTTTGAAGAAAGAAGCGCCTGTTTTTTTGCATTGGGAAATTCAATGCAAAAAGCGAGGCCAACTGCTATTATTACAACTTCTGGAACTGCTGCCGCTGAACTTCTTCCTGCGTGTATTGAAGCATATTACTCTTCAATTCCATTAATCTTAATTACAGCTGATCGCCCTACAAATTATAGAGGTACTGGCGCACCCCAAAGTATTGAACAACTTGGTATTTTTTCTAGCTACGCAAACTCATTTGATCTATCAAATGAAAGAGATTTAATAAATTTCATATCTCATTTTAAGTCAGACAACACATTTGATTTTAGCAAACCGCTACACCTCAATATTTGCTTTGAAGAACCACTAATTGACGATCCTAATTTTAATTTAAATATTGAAAAAATCCAGATTAAAAATAGTTTAGATAAACCCAAACAAGTTGTACAAAAAATAAATTTAAATCATTCTGAAGAGTCATCAGATGAATTAGGAGCTATTTCTAATTTTTGCCAAAATACAAAATCTCCATTAGTATTGGTGAGTGGTTTATTTGATAATGAACAACAAATTGTTTATAATTTTTTAAAATCTTACCCTGGGCCATGTTTTGTCGAAGCCACTTCGGGCTTAAAGTTTGCGACAGATAACCAATTACAATGTAGTGAAGTTTTTTTAAAAAAATGTTTTGATAAGAAATTATTTGATGGTTTGATTAGAATCGGCGGGGTTCCAACTTCAAGAATATGGCGTGATTTAGAAATAACTCTTAAGGATATTCCAGTTCTATCTTTTTCACAACGAAAGTGGACAGGCCTTGCACGCAAAAGTGCAATTGTTCAAAATTTAGAATCCATCACCAACAATACTATCTCTGATTGTCATTGGGATTGGTCTTCGGAAATTTTTTCAATGGATAAATATTTCCGTTCACTACAAGATAAGATCATAATAGCACACCCAAATTCTGAACAAGGATTAATTCATGGATTAAGTAAATTGGTGAAGACACACCCTTTATATTTAGGGAATAGTTTACCTATTCGCGAATGGGATTCATTTTCTACAACTTCACCTACTACGCCTTCAACCAAGACTGAAGCTCCAAGCCGTCAATCATTTCAAAAAATTATTGCAAACCGTGGAGCAAACGGTATTGATGGCCAACTCTCAACCTATTTTGGATGGGCCAAAAGTTTTGGACAAAGTTATGCACTTTTTGGCGACTTAACAACATTGTATGATTTAACTGCGCCATGGATAATTAATCAAACACCAACATCAACTAACTTTAATATTTGTATCATGAATAATCATGGCGGAATGATTTTTGATAAAATGTTTAAAAAAGAAATTTTTTTAAATCGGCATAAGTTAGACTTTAAAAACTGGTCTCAGATGTGGAATCTAAATTACTTAATTATTAATGAATTTAATTCCGAAACTTTTAACTCCATTTCATCACTTGCGCTAAATAAATATTCTGAGCAATCAAAATCATATGTTTTAGAATTAATTCCATATACACATTCTACAGATTTAGTTCACGCTGAATTAGAGTTACTATGGAAAAACAAGTTTTAATATTTGCTGTCCACGGCTTTTTAGGTGTTCCAAATGATTTTAATTTTTTAACAGAAAATTTAAATCCTAAAATTTATAAATGTGAACTTGTAAATTTATTTCAAAACAAGACTACTAATCTAAGTTACGTTACACATTATAGAAATACTGTAAGTCGTAACGAAAATTTAAGTAATAGTAAAATAAATAATTTTATCACAGAAAACTTAAGCGAAAATTTTACTTCAATAAATAGTTTTGATGAATGGACTAAAAAAATTAAAAATAAATTACTTACTTATCGAGCACAAAACTTTAAAATTATTTTGTGCGGTTATTCACTCGGTGGTCGCCTACTTCTTGATATAGTTTTTAATCATACAGATTTATGGGACCATGCTCATATTATATCTTCAAATATTGGCTTACAAAATAACGACGAAAAATTGCAACGACTACAATCTGATTCGATTTGGAAAACCAAATTTATAAGTTGTAATTCACCTTCAGATTGGGAACATCTTTTAAAAGATTGGAATAATCAAGATGTTCTAAAAGATGACTTTGAACCTGTTCGGCACGAAAATAGTTATCAAAAAAATTTACTTGGACTAGCTTTTGATAATTGGTCACTAGGTAAACAAAACGATTACTGGAACTTAATCGGAAGTTTTCAAAAAACAGTCCACCTATGGAGTGGCACTAATGATCTAAAATTTAATTTATTAAACAAAAAAATCAGCGAGATAAATCCTAAATTTAATCATCATTCAATACCCAACTTAAAACACAGATTAATTTTTAACAAAGATTTCCAGAATTTGTTAATAGAGCAAATCTACAAAGAATTTTAAAGCTTAAATTTTTTGTAGGACTCAGGTACTTTTAACGTAAAGGTATTTTCTTTTACATCATTTTTTACAGATTCATTAACAAATTGAATTTGTACTTCATAATCATCACCCTTAATATTGACTAATTTTGCCTTACCTTCAGAGCGGTCCCACGAGATTTTTTCATTTACTGCACTTTCACAACTACTTATTAATCCATTATCTGCTGAACATTTCCAATCAGGATACGATAAATCAAATAGTGCTGCTTGAATTAGTCGTGGATCTAATTTGACATTTAAAACTGGCTGTAAAGACTTTTGCGAAATAGGACCAGAAAAATATCTTTTGCTTCTTGGTAAGATGTATTGAATTTCATTTTCTTGAATTACTACAGAGGCCATGTGTAGCCCAACACTCGTTGATATTTCAGCTCGAATTGGAAAAGTTTTTGCACCGACAAGATCTAGAGTAATGATGCTGGCCTCACCAGTAACAGTATTTTTAACTAATGATTTTAACTCCCATTGGGTGTATAAAGTAGAACCATTTTTTGATGCTGAAGTAGGGACAACAGTATTTTGCTTTTTTTGCAAAGACTCACACCCCATAAACAAACTAAAACTTGTTACAAATAAAATTAACTTTATTGATAATTGAATTAATTCTTTTTTAATTAAAAAGTAGTGTTTCATATCTAAATGCCTTTTGTTAATTCGTATTATAAAAGCACTTACAATATAATTAAATAGGTATTCAGACAAGTGAAACTATTCTTAAAACTACTTTTCAGTATGAAGAGAGGCAGGTAAGCGAATTTCAATTTTTTGATCTTCAATAGATGTGACTTTTAATTTTATTTTTGATTTTTTCTCTGAATTTGTTTCAAGCTCGGCTGCTTTTTCATACATTGTTTTAGCTTTTTGGAACATTTGTGTTTTAAGATAAGCATCACCCAAATGCTCTGCAATTACACTCTCTTTGGGTTGATTATTTTGCGCTGCCTCTAACCATACAACAGATTCTTTTACTTTACCTTGTTTAAACAAAACCCAACCTAATGTATCTAGAATAAAGCCATCTTCTGGATGTATTTCCTGAGCACGCCTAGCAAGCGCTTCAGCCTCAGACAAATCACTTCCTGAGTCTGCAAGTGTATATGCTAAATAATTTAAAGCTTGAACGTGTTTGGGATCCACTTGCAAAATTTTTCTCATTGTAGCAACCACAACATCTTTTTTGCCAAGATGGTCACAGACGCTGCCATAATAAAACATCAATTGAATATTATCTTTAAATCGCGCCATTCCTTCTTCTAAAACAGCAAAGGCTTCTTCATACGATCCATGTTCGTCAAGAAGTGCAGCATAAATAGCATAGATTTGAACAAAATCTTTTTTCTTTTTTAAACCGTCTTTTAAAATATCTAATGCTTTCTTAAATTTGTTAGTTTCTTTATACAGATAAGCAGTATGCACGATGCTCTCACCAAAGAATGAGCTCACTTCAGGAATTTTTTCAAACTCTTCTATAGCTTCATCATATAGTTTTTCTTCTTCATAAATGGCAGCTAAATAAAACCGTGCTTTATCTGATTCTGGCGCTAACATTAAAGTCTCTTTTAGTTTTACTTTGGCAAGGTCATATTTTTTTTGTTCAATATAAATTAATGCAATTCTTAATTTTACTGATAAGAAATCTTCTCCAGATTCTTCAAGTAATTTCAGTTGCACTAATGCAGAATCATAGTCTTGTTCGTTTATATAATATTGAGCCAGGGCGCCAGCAAGCTTAGAGTGGGGTCCATTTTCTTTTTGAAACTGTTTATATAAAGCGATAGCCTCTTTCCATTTCTTCTGATTCTCGTAAATTAACCCCAGCGCGACTACTGAGTCTACAAACTCTGGCTTTTTAGCATAAGATTTTTTAAATTCAGTCTCCGCTTGGCGATACTGTTTTGTTTCTAAATACACACGACCCAAATAATATAATGCTAAGTATTGATTAGGTACATTTTCATCAAGTGCTATTTTATTAAATGTCGCAATTGCTTTTTTATAATCTTTCATTTCTGCATAAACAGCACCTAAGTACATTGGTGCCTCAAAGTTATCATGATCTAAATTTAATACTTTTTCATATTCACGAATAGCAGCATCATATGTATTTAAGGAAGAATAGAGCCCCCCAAGTAATAAATGCGCATCTACATTTTTATCATCTATTTTTATAGAGGCTTCAGTATTTTCTATAGCTTCAGTAACCATACCAATTCGTAAATATTCCGTCGCAAGTCTTAAAAATACAGTCGAAGATTGAGAGTCATAAATTATTACATTTTTAAAGGCTTCAATAGCTTTTTTGGAATCTCCTTCTAAACTGTAATTTTCACCAAGTGTAAAATAATAATCAGCTTGAGTTCTCATATAAAGTGGGTCAATTGACTGTGAAATACCTTCTTCGCCAGAAGGAACTAATTTAGGTATCATTGATATTGGGGGAGTATTTTGATCATTAAGGGCAGACTCATGAAAGTAACCACCATCACGGTTGTCAGCGTTTTGCATGGAACTGCATGCTGCTAAAAAAATCACTCCAAAAAATAATGATATCTTTAAATTCATGTCCTTTTGATCGGCGAAGCGCTTTAGAACCTGAAGTCATATTTTTTAATATTTATTTATTTTTAACATTTTTATTTGAGCTTTAAAATAATAAGAATAAAAGTTAACGATTTTGTATATTTTTTTTACATTGAAAGCACAAACTTTAGTTTGGATTTTAATAATTCAGGGCGATTGAAAATCGCCCCAAACAAACAGGAGAATAATTGTTAATGAATAATTAAAACCTCACCTATATCGTCACTTCCAAATTGAGGTAAAGTGTTGGAAGAATCATTTAGTTTATTTATTCCTGAAGACCAAACTAAAATCTTGGTATGGTTATTTTCATTTCTTAATAAATAATGGAAAGGCATTGACCATTCATCTTCACCAATCTCACCAATATTTTTGAATGGTGAATAATTAGGGCTTGTACTTAGAGTTTCAGCTTCTACAGAAGCCAAACCTCTCTTAGGTGATCCCGCAATTGGTACTGATTTTTCCATTTTACTGTCATTATTTTTTTTACTTTGATCAATATTCAATTGAATTTGCCAAAGTTGATAAGCTAATATTAGAGCTTGCTTTTTTGTGGCATTTGTTTCATCTATATAAACAACCTTTTGCACAAACAATACGCTAAAAAGCACTAGAACAAATATACCAACTAGAGATACAATAACATCCATAGATTTTTTTTCAAAAGCAGAATTTTGTTTTGCATGATTCATCAAGCCTCCAAAAAACTAGACTTTGGTCTTTCAGATAATGGATCGGCAGAAAAAAAATAAACTTTAGCCTTTCATCTAGTTACTTCATACTTTTTTTAAAAAATATAAAATGGCTATTAAAATGCTTTATTTTCAACTTATAAATTTATTAACTATTTAATATTATTATGTTATTATAAATTTTGTTAATTAAAAAATATTGGCAATGTTTTAATCAATTTATTTCTTTATAGTTATGTTACAGTTTGAAACATAAGTTCTTTATAATTGAATAGTTCCAACATAATTAAATCTGGATTGAAATACTCTATTGTCTAAAACAGAATCAAATCACGAATAATTCACGAATAATTATTATGAAAATACAAACTTTAGTTTGGATTTTCATAACACGGGGTGATTCAAAATCAACCCAAACAAACAAGAAAATAACTGCTTATGAATATGTCTGATACAATTGCGGAGCACTCAGACTTAATCATGAGCAGTTATTTAAGAATTTTTCAATCTTGGTGATTTATATTTTTTGCGAAGCAATATTTTAAAGCCCACACGCTCCTTGACAACATGTGGCGGCGCGAGTAGGTTGCATCGAAATATTGGCGATGGTTTTAAAATATAGGAGGCCACTTTGATCAATCAAATGGATGCAGGAACCTTAGGTATGGTAATCAATAAAACCAACTCAAAAGTTAAGATAATCAAGAGATATCAAAACAGAAAGCTCTATGATACTCAACAAAGTTGTTATGTAACATTAGATGATATTGCTAAAATGATCAGAACTAATGAGGAAGTGATGGTTATTGACAATAAATCAAAAAATGACATCACAGCTGCGACGCTTACGCAAATTATATTTGAAGCTGAAAAAAAAGCTTCTCAATATGCTCCTCTTTTTACTTTAAGAGAAATTATCCAAAGCGGTAATGGAAGCATATCAAACTTTTTAGCAAAACTTGGGGCATTTCCTCAAGACTACATGACTAAACAAGCTCAACAACAAGTTGCAATTATTGAAAGTCGTGCCGCTGCTAATGAAGAACTTAAACAAAATCTTGAGCAAAGAGTTGCATCAGCAGCATCTAGAGTTGCTGCGGACTCAGCTACAAAAGCTAACCCAGAGAAAGTAACAGCCGTACTTCCAATGGGGGCTTCAAACGAAGAATCCCTTCATCTACCAACTTCAAGTATTTCTTTAAACACAACACTTCCTATTTCATCAAATTTTGGTGGGTTAAATAATTCTGCAAATTCAGTTGCAACGCCTACGCAAGAACAAGCTATTCCTGCAACAGCTACATCTGAAAGTGGATCTGGTAACTAATTTCTATTAATTGGTTTATATTATAAAAGCGATAACAAAACAAAAACCCTCAATACAAAACTATTGAGGGTTTTTGTTTTAAACTAGATATAATCGCGAAACGATCAGACTTAATCTTATGCTGTTATTTTAGTGCGCGAAAAAATTGAAATGATTTTTTTCCAGACTTAATTTCAACTTCGGAGTTAAAGTACTCCCCAGTTGTTTGCTGTACATAATCCAATCCAGATAAATTTAAATTATATGTTCCGGCATCAAGCGGTATTCTTATAATATGAAATTCACCCGGCAAAGTCGACCACTGTCGAAGATCAGCTCTGTCTGATGCATGAAGTGCTATGTTGGCTATAAAGCCAAGTAATTCATTTTTTTGCCTAATCTGGTCAGAAACAATTTCTTTAGTCACTGCTCCTGCAAATCTTCTAGCTACAAGTGTGGCGTATTGATCTTCTAAGCTTTGAACTGCCATTTGTTCAACACTAAAAATGGCTCTACTGTTCTCATAATTTTGGTTTTGATAAAAATTACTCCCCAAAGAGGTAGCGCCTTGTTTAGTTATTTTATAACTTAGTCCCTGAGTAACCACGGATATGGGGTACATTTGCGGATATCTATAACTTTCACGACGGAAGTTTTTTTGTGGAACCCAACCTGATTCATAAATAATTATAAGCTCACCTTTATTTTTATTTGCGAGTTCAATTTCTTGCATTTCTTTATCATTAAAATATGTAATTTCTTTTTTTAATTTTTGAAATTGATCAGTTCTTTTCGATTTAAAAGCTGCACGCATTAAGTTTTCTTGTAATTGTCTATTATAGGGAGAAAGTTTATAAGCGGCCTCATATGAAATGAAAGCATCATCCCATTTCTGGTTTGATTCCCAAATTATTCCTGATAAATAAAGTGCAAAAGCATTGTCTGTAAACTTTCGATTTGCTTCTATTCGAAATCGATTTAACTTCTCATTAAGTCTTCTTACTTCAACCAATGCAGAATCTAAATCATTGAGCGCTAAGAAGTTAACGGCAGTCATTGCATTAATTAAAATAACTTCAAAATCATCACCTTTATATTGGACCATCTCTTCATTTAAAACTATTGCGCCAGTTTCCCGAGATAATGATGTATAGTCTTTAATATCAGAAAGTTTATCCGCTTGAATAAAATATTTATTACTTTCTTTAAAGTTCCCCGACATTTGCAAAGTTGTTGCATAATCAAGTAAATAGACTAGTTGATCATCGCTCGACTGAAGAGCCAGAGGTTCAAGCTCCTTTAGAGCTTGAACCCAGTTTTTATCTACAATAAATCTTTTTGCTTTTTCTACTTTGCCTTGATAAGTCGCGCATGAATTTAACATTAAGATAAAAAAAACCAGTAGAATATTAAATTTATTTTTAATAAAATTACTGGTAGAATAAAACATTATAATCCTAAAGTTTTCTTTTTATAAACTTTTCTAATTTGTTTATTATCTGACCATTCAATTATACTTGACTTAAGATTTGTTAAATTAAGTGTGATCTTATAATAAACTGTTTTATCCTTACCTACTTCTTGAACAATTGAATCTAATCTGCCATTCACGATAAAATCAGCACCAACTTGCTCACCAGGTCCTTTTTTACTTTCACCAGATACTCGACCGCTATTTTGATAATTGTATTCTTCGTCTATATCTGTTCTCGCCTCTTTATCAATAAAACGTAACTTTCCAGATTTCATTAATTCTACTCGAACCATGTCCATTACTGACTGTGTATCAATATGTTCAGAAGTTTTATTCTGTAAGGTCGTAATCACAACTGTAGGTGGGATTTTTGCAGTACTAAGTGTTGGATGCGCCATCATACTTGCAACTAACGCTTTAACAGTTTCCTGCATATCTGTTTCAGACCATTGATCATTTAAAAGGTTTTGATCATTTACGTTATCGTCATATTGTCCTTTAACAAAAGCCTTTGGACCACAAGCAATTTGAGTTAATATCGCAGTAAATAATACTAACGATGACAATAGTGAAATTAATATTTTATTCATAGTTTCTCCTTAACTTTGATTTTAATAGCATACACTTCAAATTAATTTTTAATAAACAAAAATTTCATGGCATATTCCATCATAACCAATAAATACTAAATTCCATTAATGAAATAATAATTGTTAATTTTAAGTCTGATAATATCGCGCTAGCCGAACAGACTTATTCATAAGCAGTTATTATGAAATACAAACTTTAGTTTGGATTTTCATAATACGGGGTGATTGAAAATCACCCCAACAAACAGGAAAATAACTGCTTATGATTATGTCTGATATAATCAGCGCAAGCTGATCAGACTTAATCATGAGCAGTTATTATGAAAATACAAACTTTAGTTTGGGTTGATTTTTAAACTCACTTAAAGTTCTTTCTTCGGATTTGATTCGATTTTTGAAACTCAAAACAATTTTTAAAGCATTATGATAAAGTCTGCAAATTGCTCAATTTTACCCGCATGATTATAAAAAGCCATCAGGTTGCATACGAAATACTAAAAAAGAAAATAGAATTTGAAGTTGAAGAATTTTGGTGCTTAGCGCTAACATCTGACCTTAAGTTAATAGAAGCAAAAATGATTGCCAAGGGAACAGTTGATTATTGCATTGTTCACCCACGGGATATTTTTAGATTCGCTTACAAAAAAAATGCATCAAAAATAATAATTGCACATAACCATCCGAGTTTAAGTCTAACCCCATCCCAAGAAGACCTAATCATAACAAGGGAGTTAATTGAAGCCAGTAAGATACTAAAAGTTCCTATTTTGGACCACCTTATATTAACAAAAAAAAAATACTTTAGCATGGCCGAAAATAAAACTTGTAGCTTCAATTTATCAAATTAGTGGTTATTGAAAATCGCCCCTTATTAGCAGGGATATATCTACTTATAAATATGTCTGTTATCATCGCGAAAGCGATCAGACATAAACATGTGCAATTATTTATTGTTTAACCCCTGACCAGCTTTTGATGAATCTTCTGTACCGATATCAAAAATTGAAGGTTTTTTAATATCTGATTTTTCAATTTTATGAACTGAAGTAATTTTAAAATCATCATCTAAAGTTACGATAAATCCTTTTTCTTTTGCTTTTGCGATATACCGTTTTGCATAGTTAGATCTATATGTTTTGTCTCTTTTAATTTTTTCTTCATCAAGCTTTAACTCAGTCATTATTTGGTTGTGTAATGTTGGGGCTGTTTTATAAGACTCTGGGGCTTCTTTACTTAAATCTTTATTTAAATGTGCCAAGTCATCACCTTCATAGTAAATTGTAGGTTGCTCCTCAAATGGTATTTCTTCTTGAGCTTGTTCAAGAGTTGGGGCCAAAACTTCGTTGGTGTGTTTAACATTTTTTTTTGAAATTTCTATATTATCGTAGGTTGATTGCAAATGCTCATTTAATATTGTATTTGCATTGTGAGGTTCTTGATTTGTATCCAAAACTGCGCTTTGATCTTTTTGGTTTGAATTAAATAATGGGATAACAAATATTCCAATTCCAATAAGTAAAAAAATGAGGGCTAAAAATTCTTTAGGACCCTTTTTTTTATCTTTATTTTCTTCTTTAGCCTTAGAATTATTCATATTATTTATTTACGTTATCTTTCTATAATTGGTTGCTGAAAAGTACTTGGCCAATTTTCCTCATTTAACAATTCAAATTGTTGTGATGCTATATTAAATTTAAAAATTTGCAAATGTGCAACAAAATCATCATCAAAAGTGGGGGCAAGTATTTCTAATTGTGGATCATAATCTAAGTTTGTAATTACTAAATTAGTAGCTTCACCAGCAAAGGTAAAAAATCCATCAAAGGTCCCTTGGAGGGTGAATTTTTGTAATAACTTAAGACTACTTTCTGATTTTAAAAAAACTTCTAACTGTATCATATTCTTGTGTTTTACTTTTAAAATAAGGTACTCTTGTTCATCGGCATTTATATTAGATGAGGCTTTGGCTAAAACCTTTCTCTGTTCGGTTAAAAACTTCTTACGTATTGCATCTCTAAATTGAGGTATTGCAACCGCAGCCGTTAATCCGATACAAAAAACTAAAAGCGATATAGAAAATTTCTTTAAAACCATATTGTTTGATTATGACAAGTAACACACTTTTTGCAAGGAGTATCCAATATGAAACAAGAAAACAAAACATACTTTTATAGTCTTCTAAATAGTCGAAGATCCATTAGAAAATATAAACCAGATTCTATTTCAAAAGATTTGATCCAGAAAATTTTAGAGGCAGGAATGACGGCTCCATCTGGTAAAAATAGACAGAATTGGAGATTTATTGTTGTAACAGGCAATAAGCGTAACGATTACTTAAAGTACTCACAAAAAACTTGGGTAGCAATTAAAGATATTTTATCAAAAAGACTTAAACCCTCATTGTATGATTTTACTGAAAGGTTTTTTTATACACTAGGTGAAGCTCCTGTCCTTATTTTTTGTTATTCTGTTAATAGCACAGATGAAAAATATCTTACATCTATTGGAAGTGTTTATATGGCTGTGGAAAATATAAATTTAGCTGCGCTAGCTGAAGGTCTAGGGACCTGCACTATGGGAGCCCCCTTAGAAATTCAAGACGAGGTCAATGAATTTTTAGGAATTACGAACTGGCCAGAATATAAGGAAAAAACAATTGAATTACTTTGCTGCATCACTTTAGGAGTTCCGGATCATAACCCACCATCCGCCCCACGTATTACAGAAGGTCGTATCACATGGTTAGAATGATTTTTCAACAGTGCTGGAGCTGTGATTTACAAACTTGGTCAAATTATACATTATGCAATAACTGTAAAGCTGAACTTGAGGACCAAATTTTAACTGATCAGATGAGCAATTGTATTTTAAAAAAACAACAAATTGAAACTTTTGATTTTTTATATTTGTTTGATATGAATAAATCAAAAGTTGGTCACAGTTGGGTTTACTCACTTAAAAAGGGAAGGTGCCACCTATCAAATTATGAGTATGCTTCACAGTTACTTTTAAACGACTTTTTGCGATTTAATAATTATAAAATTAATTATTCAGTTATTGTGACTCCTCCATCAATTCATAGCGAACGACTTGCCTCTCAATTTTCCTCACATGTAGGAATACCATTTATTCAAGGACTTGAAAAAATTGAAAGTCAAATAAGTAAAGATTATAGTGAAAATATTATTTTTAATTTTATTAATAAAATTTTATTTGGTAAATTAAATTTGTTCATTAATTTATTTACAAATAGCAATACTTCTAACAATTCATTGCCGCAGAAGAAAAAATCAAAATTTGAACGAATGAATTTAGAATACAGGTGGAATAAGCAGAATCTACATAACTCATTTGTCATTTTTATTGATGACGTTGTTACCACTGGAAGCTCAGCAGTTGCAGCATGGTTAGCTATAGGTAAACCTAAAAATTTTCTAGTACTATCTCTCGGATATACTAGTAAAAAGTAACTTTTTATTGAGACTCTATCTTAGTCACTAACAATTGTACTACATTGATTTTCTTATGCTAGACAAAACTAATCTTAAATGTTTTATATGTTTTAATGGCAAAACTAACATTAGTTTTGCCATTTCAAAATGTCGGTAAATTAAATTACCCCAGACAACCAGTAAACATGAGAAGGAAATTTCTATGAATAAATTTACTTTATACTCTTATTTTAGAAGTTCTACTGCATATCGAGCACGAATAGCACTAAATATTAAAGAAGTGAGCTACCAACAAATTCCTATTCACTTACTTGAAGATGGTGGCCAACAACACAAACAAGAATACTTAAAACTAAACCCAGCAGCAGAAGTTCCAACTTTAGTTCATAATGAGAAGGTCATAAGTCAAAGTTTTGCAATTATAGAATATCTCGATGAGATTATTGCTGATCATCCGCTTTTTCCGAAAGATGCTTTTGGGAGAGCTAAAGTCAGACAGATTTGTGAAAATATAAACTGCGGCATCCACCCACTTACAAATTTAAAAGTTATGCAGTATCTAACAAATGACATGAACTCAACTGACGAATTAAATTCTAAATGGCAGCAACACTGGATCAAAAAGGGTCTTGTTGCTTTAGAGAAAATTCTCGAAACAACATCTGGCACTTTTGCGTATGGAGATCGGGTCAGTTGCGCAGATATTTTTATTATTCCGCAAATTTTTTCTGCAAATAGATTTGGGATTTGTATTGAAGATTGTCCTCATTTAAAAAAAATAAACCAAAATTGTTTAGTATTAGAGGCTTTTAAAAACGCCCATCCTTTTTGCCAACCCGATACACCTGAAAATCTTCGCACAAATAAATAATTAATCTGTTATGATTTCAACTTTTATGGTTTTTAATTTTGTTAACATTTTAATTTTATCCAAATAAGGCCACCACTCATATAAAAAAATATTCATTGGCTTCCAAAAGGCGACCCAACCAAGGACTGTTAGGCCCTCTTTGGTTGCTCCCATAAATAATTGATCATGCCCCTCTAAAACTAAATAAATTAAAACATGACATGATATTAAAAATATTAAACCCATAAACAGGGCCCATCGTCCTTCTTTAAATAAAACTTTTAATTCTTCCTGAACTGTTTTTACTTCGAATGAAAAAAAATTATTAATTGCTTCTTCAATGTCATGTGCCTTTAGGTATACCGGGTTATGCTCTGGCATTTTTAAAACTATTTTCGCCTTATTATTTCCAATTTCTCGAATACAAATAATCAAAAATTTTATGAAGTCTTCATCTAAATCTTTTTCTCTAAAGGGTGAAGGATCACGACGATCAAAGAGTTGATATATGCTCGTTAAAAATAGATCTATACATAAAACACCGTTTTCTTCTCTATATCTTGATTTTTCTTCTTTAAAAACTTGATTGCTGAGCATATTAAACCCCCGAGGTCGATAGTATTGCATTTATTTAAAAAAGTTAAAGCTCTATTTTTTTCAAATTAAATAAAATATTTAAACAAAAGAGCAAATCTGTACTTCAACCAGGCTAATAAACTTAAACGTTTAAGATTTTCTTTTTTTACTTCGTCAGATTCGTTTCTTAGAATTTTAAAGAAATTTAATAGATCAAGCAGCTTATCTTTTGCAGAAACGACTGCTTCACATTCTAAGTCATGAATTAAACTTCGATGATTTAAATTATGGGAACCTATAATCGCCCAATCATCAATAATCAGTGATTTAGTATGTAGAATAGCACGAGAGTATTCAAATATTTTAATGTTTTCTTTTAATAATCGTTTGTATAAAATTGGTGTGGCCCATTTCACAATTGGCACATCGGTTTTGTCAGGAAGTACTAGCACAACTTCGACTCCTCGTTGAGAGGCCTTTATCAAATTTTTTAGAAATGTTCGATGGGGAATAAAATATGCATTCATTATATAAATTCTATTTTCTGCAAATCTAATTCTTCTTAATAAATCCAACCAATAGAAAAGTCTTAAGTACCAATGGGTGTTAATTCGAATTGGTTTATTTCTAATTAAATATTGTATCTTTTTTGAAAATTTAAAAATTTTTGGTGTAATTAAATTTTTATATTTTACTCTTTTAGATTCCCATAAATGATTAAACGATTTTTTTATTTCTTTTACTGAGTCGCCTTGTATTAGAATTCCTAAATCTTGCCATGGATTTTCATTATTAAAACTAAAGTGAACTTTAGAAACATTATAACTTCCTAAAAATGCAATCTGATCATCAATTAAAAATATTTTACGGTGATTTCGCTTATTCCATTTAAATACTCGTGGCCAATAATACATGGGATGATAAACTTTAAATTGGATTTTAATTTCATTTGTAATGTTCATTAGCTGACTAATACTGGTCATGCTCCCAAAACCATCCACCATTAAACGCACAACTACCCCTCGATGAACAGCTTTATCTAGAGCTTTAAAGAGTACAGCTGATGCTTCGCAATTTTCAAATATATAACTTTCTATTTCAATTGAGAAGCGAGCCTTTTCTATATACCAAATAACTTCATTGAGATATTCATCACCGACAGTAAATATTTTAATAACTTTATAGTTTGAATCATTTTTATTAGTTAGCATAATTTTTTACAACTTATAGGAAGCCACAACGCAAACAAATTGCTTTGTGATTATTTGATATTAACTTAATAAAAATGATCCAACAAGTTTAGTTTAGTTTCAATTTAACAATATTGAGGGTGTTTTTTTCCAATTGAATGCTTAAAAAATTGGATAACCTGTTGATTTGTTTTCAAAAACAAGTAGTACTAAAAATTTGACACTTCCAAGTATATCAAGTATACTTATATTAAGTCACTGGAGGTTTCAATGTCTCAATTAAATTTTTATGTTCCCGATGAAATTGAAGAACAAATAAAATCCGCAGCGAAAAAAGAAGGCAAGTCAATATCTGCATTTCTTGCAGAGCTAGTTAAATCTAAATTCCCACAAAAGAAATGGAATGCTAATTTTTTCAAGTCAGTTGTTGGTCAATGGCATGGGGAGTTTCCAGAAATTAAAAGACCGAATCCTCAGCAAAGGGATGAGTTTTGAAACATTTATTAGATACTAATATTTGTATAGCATTATTAAAAAATAATGACCTTAATTTAGTAAAAAAAATGCAAGAACATGCTCCTGATGATTTTTTCTTATGTAGTATTGTAAAGGCTGAACTTATATTTGGAGCTAGAAAGAGTCAAAGTGTAGATAAAAATCTTCTTCTTTTAAGTAAATTTTTCGCGCATTTTTCTAGCGTTCCCTTTGATGATAATTCAGCAGAGTATTACGGAGTTAATCGAGCAATTTTAGAAAAACTAGGTCAACCTATTGGCGAAGCTGATTTACTCATTTCAAGCATTGCTCTTGCAAATAATTATACTGTTATAACTCGAAATCATAGAGAGTTTATTCGAATTCCTGGTCTTAAAGTTGAAGTGTGGTAAATTAAACTTTTATTATGGGCTCCCCCAACCTAAGCTTGGGATTGATTGAGAAGTTCTTTAGCGTGGGCTAAACTTGTTGATGTTATTTTTTCACCGGAAATTAAGCGCGCTAACTCTTCGATTTTTTCTTTTGATTTTAATTCTTTTACGTTCATCAGGGCAGCATTTTTTGCGGTTGGATTTTTTTGAATCAAATAATGATGATCAGCATAAGCTGCAACTTGCGGAAGATGGGTTACACAAACCACCTGTTGCCCTTGGGCAATTTGTCTAAGCTTTGAACCAACTTTTTGCGCTGTTGTTCCACTTACCCCTGTATCAACCTCATCAAACAAATATGTTCTTGGTATTGTAGAAGTTCCTGTTACACATTTTAAACTCAATAAAATTCGACTAAGCTCACCTCCAGAAGCAAACTTTGCGAGTGGTCTTGGAGGATCACTTGGAGAAGTTTGACTCATAAACTCAACTAAACTTAGTCCGGTTGAATTTAATTGAGTTGCAAAGCCGTCTTTAATGTCATGGCTGTTATTCCCAACATTTTTAGTTATTGCCACATTAAATTTGCAACCCTTCATATTTAAATCTATTAATTCTTTATTAACTGCCTTTTCTAACTTTACTGCATTTTTTGATCTGATCTCATGTAAATCTTCTGCCATTTTTTTTAATTGTAAAGCTAGTTCTTTTTCTTTTTTTGTTAGATTTAAAACATCTGTATCATGGTTTTGAATTTTATAAATTTCGGTTTCAATTTGAATTAAAGATTGAAGAATATCACTTACAGTTGGCCCATATTTTTTTTGCAGCTTTCGAAATAAGTTTAATTTTGTCTCTAGAGCTTCAAGCTCGGGTAATTCATCTGAAATTTTATCAATGTACTTTCTCATTGAATAAATTGATTCTTCAATTAAAATTTTAGCATTTGCAATTCCGTCTATATTAGATGTGAAACCATCTTCGGAAATTAAAATTTCTGAAGATTTTGAAATGACTTTTGATATCCTTGCCAGAGCTGAGTCTTCTGAATTTATTAATGAATCTTCAGCGCTATCTATAAATTGATTTAATTTACGTACACTTTTTAATTTTTTTATTTTAAATTCTAATTCATCTTCTTCGCCGGGTGATAGATCTAATCCCGCGATTTCATTTTTTTGAAAAACTAAATAATCTAATTTTTGTTCAGAATTAATATGTTCCGCTTTTTTCTTTTCTAAGGCTGATAAAGTCATCTTCCAATCTGAATATTTTTTTTCAAATTCTTTTCTTTGTTTCCATATCCCCGCGCTATGGTCTAACAAATCAAGTTGATAATTTTTATTGAGTAAATTTTTATTTTCGTGCTGACCTGTCATTTCTATGAGTGGTATATTTCGTCCAGTCACTTCTATCATAGGTGCTACAATTTCTTTTAAGGAAGCTGCAGTTGATAAGGTTCCATTGAGATATATTTTATTTTTATCATTCGCGCCTATTACTCTTCTTACGACTAATATTTTTTCATCAAACGGAATATCTAGCTCTCTTAGTCTTTCTTGAATATCCTCTCGGTGTGATAAATCAAATTGTCCCTCTACAATCGCTTGAGGAGCCCCTGTGCGAATCATATCACTTGAAGATTTTCCACCCATTAATAATGCCAAAGATTTTAAGAGAACTGATTTGCCCGCACCCGTTTCACCACTTAAAATATTTAAGCCGTTGTGGAATTGAATTTTTAAATTTTCAATAATTGCAAATTGACTAACATTAAGCTCAATCAACATAAACTATCCTTTAATTACGTTCTCCGAAGCTAAGTTTTTCTCTTAAGAGTTCATAATAGTTGTGACCTTTTGCTTGAATCATCCAGTGGGGCAATGGATGTTTTTTTATTCGCAACAATTGTCCAGGTAAAAGTTCTCCCACCTTGCCACCATCTACAATAATGTGAGCCAACTTACATTGCCCTTGTAATGATAGTTCAAGCTGAGTTGTGTCCGGAAAGATCAGAGGCCGGCTCGTTAAACTGTGGGCAGCAACAGGTGTTACAGTTAAAACTTTTGCATCAGGATGAACTATTGGCCCTCCACCCGCTAAATTGTATGCAGTACTTCCAGTTGGGCTTGAAATAACCATTGCATCGGCTTTAATATTTGAAACGAAGTGTTTCTCCATATTTAATTTTAGATCTATTAAATGACTTGAAGGCCCCCTCTCAACTACTATATCATTTAGCGATAAATAATTATTAATAACTTTAACATTGGTCGAACTTTTAGATTTATTTAACCATTCAAGACTCATCATAGTTCGGGCAGATAACTCAATGCCTTTACCTTCTAAAGTAGCTTCCAATTTTGAAAATAAATCTTCACTTCGTATTGTTGTTAAAAATCCTAAAGAACCTAAATTAACACCTAAAATTGGAATTTGAACTTCCTTTAGCATCCGTACTGCTCTCAAATAAGTGCCATCTCCCCCAAGCACTACTACAAGACCAATATTTTTTGATAAAGCCTCGTTAAAAGATTTTAATGCTATAGACCCTTTCAGTTGCGCCTGTCCAGGCGCTGTATACACTTTATGAGATTTACTTTTGAGCCATTGAATTAGTAAATTTGCAGAACTAATTGCGGCCTCAGTTTCTGGTCGATAAACAATGGCAATCCCACTATTTGGTTTAGCGAGTAATTTTTTAAATTCTGGAAGTTTAAATTTATTAGTTTGCATTTTAAACTAAGCCATCTCGTCGCAATAAAGCATTTGCATCTGGTTCTCTGCCTCTAAATTTTTTATAAAGTTCCATTGGATGTTCTGATGCACCTTTTGATAAAATATGCTCTCTGAATAACTTAGCAACATCACGATTAAATAAACCTTTTTCTTTGAAATATTCAAAAGCATCAGCATCTAATACTTCGGCCCATTTATAACTGTAATATCCAGCAGAATACCCACCTGCAAAAATATGACTAAATGAGCAGCTCACATTAACACCTTCAACAGGCGGCAACAATCGAGTTGCTTCTAAGGCTTTATTTTCTAGCTCCGCTACAGATTTAATATTTGCAGGGTTAGTGGTATACCAAGCTAAATCTAATAATCCAAAGGAAAGTTGTCTAACTGTCATGAGACCAGCTTGAAATCTTGAAGACTTTTTTAATTTTTGAATTAAATCAGCTGGCATTATTTCGTTTGTTTCGTAATGACGTGCAAATAAATCTAAACTTTCTTTTTCTTCAATCCAATTTTCCATGATTTGCGATGGTAATTCTACAAAATCCCAATACACATTTGCCCCAGCCAAAGAACGGTAATGACATTTAGAAAGCAACATATGTAAAGCATGACCAAACTCATGAAATAAAGTTTTAACTTCATCAAAAGTTAAAAGTGAAGGTTTTGTGGATGTTGGTTTAGTGAAATTACAAACTATCATTACATGTGGACGTCGTAACTCGCCTGAGTAATGCCCTTGACCTCGAAACTCTGTTGCCCACGCGCCACCTTTTTTAGTTTCGCGAGGGAAAAAGTCTGTATAAAACAAACCAATATACTCATTGGTCTCACCATCATGAACCTCATATGCTTGAACATCGGGATGAAATACTTCAACGTCATTAATTTTTTTAAATGTTAAACCATAGAGTAAGCGCGCATGTTCAAAAGCACCTTGAGCAACATTTTCCAATTTAAAATAGGGACGCAGCTCTTCACTATTAAAATTATAATTTAAAGTCTTAAGTTTTTCAGAATAGTATGCTGAATCCCATGGATATATTTCTTCATTAGGGTAAATTTCTTTTTTTAATTTTCTAAGATCATTAACTTCACTCAGAGCAGTTACTTTTGAAGCATTGAGAAGGCGATTTAAAAAATTTATAACTTGCTCTTGCGTTTGAGCCATACGCTCTTGCAAAACAAAATCAGCATGATTGGCAAATCCAAGCAAATGCGCGCGATCGTGTCTTAACTGGACCATTTTCATCACAGTTTCTTGATTATCAAATTCATCCCCAAAACATCTGCTGTTATAAGCGCGATAAAGCTTTTCACGCAAATGAGCTTTTGTGCTAAATTGCATAAAAGGCGCAAAGCTTGGATAATGTAATGTTACAAGCCATTTACCCTCTTGACCTTTTTCACTTGCAGCTATTGCTAAAGATTCAATAAATCCCTCTGGTAAACCATCTAAATCAGATTTATCCGTGATCCATAATTCAAATTTATTTGTCGCCTTTAAAATATTTTCTTGAAATAAAGGACCAAGATTAGACAACTCTAAATCTATTTTACGCAATTTTTCTTTGTCTGATGTTGAAAGTAATGATCCATTACGGACAAAATCTTTATAAGTTTTGGTAAGTAATTTTAGTTTTTCATTAGCAAGATGCAGAGAACCTCTATGTTCGTATACTTTTTTAATTTTTTCAAATAATTCTGAATCTAAAATAACATCGCTTTGAAATTCGGCAAGTATAGGAGAAATTTCTTTTGATAAAGCTTGTAGTTCTTCATTGGCCTCAGCACTAAATAAATTAAAATAAATACTTGAAACATGCTCTAAGGTTTCCGAGGAATACTCCAGTGCTTCGATTGTATTTTCAAAATTAGGTTCATCTTTATTTAATTTTATCGCAGAAATATTTTTTTTTGCATCTTCAATTGATTTTTTTAAAGCTGGAAGAAAGTGCTCTGTTTTGATTTGACCAAATGGAATTGCTTCATCTCTGTGTGTGGACTTCAATAATAAAGGGTTTGCTGCAGTCATTTTAATTTACCTTTCTTAGCTTACAAAACTAAGTTTTTGATCAAGCATAGTATTTAGTTAAAAACTATTCAATGAAGAATTAGAGATTATAAAATGCGACAATCTCCCCAAATATTATTCAACGCAGTTCGCTGCCTAAGTCACAATTAAAGACCATCTAGCTAAGCAAAGTTTAGTTTGTATTTTCATTTGGCTTTCTTTTTAATAATATTAAATCTTAAATCTATTCTTTTTATTAAAGATACGTTAAATCGACTATCAAGTGTAATTATCAGTAAATTATAGATACTGTTAAATTCAATGCACGACTTTGAAAGATTTGGAGTAATTTGTTTGGAATCAACTTCTTTATTAGAACTAAAAAAGGGCGATCAATCCACCCTGATACAATTCACTGGGGATCATCAACTAATAGAAAGACTGATTGATATGGGTCTCCACACAGGGGCTCAGATCGAGGTGATTGGCTTTTTACCTTTCTCCGGCCCAATTATAATACGCTGGGATAACACTTTGCTCGCATTAAGAAAGGAAGAGGCTTTATGTCTTCAACTTCAAATCAACAAAAAGTAATCGTTGCACTTGTTGGATCTCCAAATACTGGGAAAACCACCTTATTTAATCAACTTACTGATTCAAAATTTAAAACGGTAAATTATCCAGGAGCTACTGTTGAATATTCTGTTGCTAATATAGCTTCAAAGTGGTGTAAAAATAGCATAATTATCATGGATACCCCAGGTACATACTCTTTAAATCCAAAAAGCGCCGATGAGGAAGTAACCCAAAAAGCACTTTTTACCCATCCAACTTTTGGTAAAATTAAAAAAGTAATTTCAGTAGTTGATTCAACTCAATTATCAAGACATTTACTTGTTACTGATCAACTTATTCAATCTGGATTTGAAGTTATTGTTGCCCTAACTATGCCTGATTTACTTTTAAAAACAGGATACCATTTAAATTTAATATTACTCGAAGAGCTCATTGGCTGCCGTGTTTTTCTTATTCAAGGAATCAAAGGTCATGGTATTCAGGAATTAGTGAACCACCTCTGTGAAAACTCAATAAGTCCAACTAAAATTAACAATGATGTTGCCGTAGAAGGTACTCTAAAGATATTGATTAACCATGACTCCTCAAAAAGCAAACTTGATTCTTTTTTAGAGAGTGCTCAACGACGAATTCATTTTAAAAAAATTGAAAATTCAGTTCTAACATTTGAACAAAATTATCGAACGCCTGGTAGAAATAATAAATTAAACTCTATATTAGATTCAACTCGTAAATGGGATAAATTTTTATTGCATCCAATAATTGGCCTTATTTCTTTTTTGACTATAATGCTTTTATTATTTTCTTCTATATTTTGGATGGCTCAACCTTTTATGGATTTAATTGATAATTTTTTTAGTGGATTCGCAAACTATACCACACAAGCACTTGGCGATAATTTATTTTCAAACTTTATTGGAAATGGAGTTATCACAAGCTTTGGGGCGGTGCTTGTTTTTGTACCTCAAATTTATATTTTATTTTTCGGTATAAGTATTCTTGAGAGCTCAGGTTATTTAGCAAGAGCAGCAACTATCGTAGATAAACCATTGTCATATATCGGCCTCGGGGGTAGATCTTTTGTTCCTATGCTTTCGGGTTTTGCATGCGCAATTCCTGCCATAATTTCTGCGCGTAATATTGGAAGCTTACGTGACAGACTCATTACTATTTTTATTATTCCTTTATTAACTTGCTCAGCGCGGCTTCCAGTTTATGCTTTACTGCTTGCTTTTTTATTTAAAAATCAATCCCCCTGGAAAGGTGGATTAGCACTAACGGCAATTTATATTGGATCGCTAATTTTAAGTGGAATTGCGGCAAGAATTATAAGTGGATTTATTCCTAATGATAAAAAATCTTTTTTCATGATGGAGCTTCCACTTTATCGAATGCCACAATGGAAATTTATTTTTCAGCAAACTGGTTCGCGAGCTATGAGTTATGTAAAAAGAGCAGGTCCTCCCATATTTATATTTGCACTTATAATTTGGGTAGCAACAACATTTCCAAACTACCATGCTGAATCAGATACAGTTAAACTGAGCACTAGTTATGCGGGGCAACTTGGAAAAAATATTGAACCCATCTTTAAACCAATGGGAGCCGACTGGAGGGTTGGTGTAAGTTTAATATCAGCATTTGCTGCGCGTGAAGTTTTTGCATCGTCTCTCGCTGTAATATTTAATGCAAGCGACGAGAATTCACTTCAGCAGAATTTATTATCATCAATGGAGAACGCTGTTCATGATGATGGGACTCCCTTGTTTACATTCGCTTCAGTTGTAGCTTTGATAATTTTTATTATGATTGCACTTCAATGCACGGCCACTACAGCTATTGTGCTAAAAGAAACCAATAATAAAAACTTTGCCATGCTTCAACTGGTGTCATTTAACCTCATCGCTTATGTTGCAGCTGTATTAGTTTTTCAACTTTTGAAGTAGGAACATGCAAACTACTTGTAATATAAGATCGAATTTCATTTTTAAATTTAAGTTGATTTCTGAATCTAAAATTTCTCACGTATTGGCAATAACTCTTTTCAAAAATGTTGGGTAATTATAACCAATCATAATCGCTGGGTAGTTACACTTATTTGATGGAGACCCACATAATTGTAAAAACGTTTAACATTTGTATTAAAAATTTTCATTTTGTTCCTTTACAATGATTTAATTGTAACAAATTAGTGGCCTTAAATTTGCTTAATATATTGTGGTAAAGGTTTTTAATATTTTTAGATGAGAATTAATTTCATAATTTTTTATTGTTAAATTGGAGTTGATAAAATGACAAAATTTGTTTCTATCGCCTTGGGACTTCAGTTTTTTGTAACCAGCCTAACTAATGCCCAGGGGGTTTGTGATAATTTATTCTTAAATACAGGGGTTACTCACGAAATTTGCTTACAAGGAAACTGTTACAAAGAAGTTGAGAGTGTTTGGACATTTGTTAAATTAAGTAGATTTGCTTTTTACCCTGGAGATGCGGTATCAATTAAAGCTCCGGCATTTAAAGAAAATAGAAAAAATGAAACTGAAATTATTACTGTTGAAGGAATAATTTTACATATTTCAGATAAAGAAAATTTTCAAATTTTAACTAAAAATGGAATTGTTTCGGTTTTTTTTGACCACAATAAAACAGCAGAGTACGTCGTGTTATTTAAATCTGAAGTTAAGATTGGCGACAATTATATGTCAAACTATGACACTATGATTGATTACTTAAATATTGCCGCGAATCAAGCACAAAAAGAAAATCCAAATTCGTACTTATATTTTTCTATTAGAAGAAACAAGGAAACTTTAAATATAGTTGCCCAAATTAAAGTTGAAGAATTGAACGGCGAATATATTTATACATTTAATAGTATTGATGGACAAATAATTATCCTTAAAAAAAGTGAACTTGATAGTATTAGAGAAAGGGCAGTTTCCTTTTGTATAGTTTCTGGTATTGATTTTTTACAAAAGCCTTAGATACGGTATAAATCTATAATTAATTATTTGCGATTTATTGTTTTAAGAGAATTTAAACTAGTTAAAAATTGATTTTTTCAAATTTTAACGATTACAATTTGGTAATTTTAAATGATTTGTATCATTATTTTTTTTAATTAATATACTTTTTGAATAACAAATAAAATTGGAAAACTGGTCATTTGATCTTTGATTCAATTTCTTTAAAACTCTTTCTTGATTATGACTATTCACTATAAAGTACGATTTCCTAATATATATAAAATTTTGAAAAAGAAATTTTTTAAATTTGTGTTAATTGTTGATTATTTTTATAGGATGCATCAGATTACCTTCCAGACAAGGAGGGTTCAATGTCTAATGTACTAAATTCAGCAATATTCAAGATTCTTTTCGGCCTAAGTCTATCGGTGACAGCGTCGTCATCATTAGCACTTGTAAATGCCAATCCTGCAGCACCTTTTGGTGGAAATGTTTATAAGTCACTAAAAGCCGAGCCTGCAACTTTACATCCGATCAAATCATCTGACCTGTATGCTTCAATCATTCAAGGTTATGTTATGGATCAAATGTTAATTAGAAATGTAAACACTTTTGAATGGGAACCTCGAGTTGCCACTAAGTGGGAAATCTCTAAAGACAATAAAGTTTTTACTTTCCACTTAAGAAATGATGTCGTTTTTCACGATGGAAAACCACTTACCGCTGATGATATCAAATTTAGTTTTGATGCTATATTTGAACCAAAATACCAAGCAGAAAATTTAAGACCTTACTATGAAGGAATCGAAAAAGTTGAGGTTGTTGACCCTTACACTATAAAGGCTTACGCAAAAGATAATTATTTTAGAAATTTTGATGTCATAGCAGGTTTGACAATTTTACCAAAACATATTTATTCTGATGTCGAAAAATCAAATAAAATGAATAAAGAATTAGTTGGCTGCGGTCCATATGTTTTGGAATCCTACGAAAAGGGTCAAAAAATTGTACTCAAAAAATTTGATAAATGGTTTGCTAAAAATGATGAATATTCAAAAGGTTTATTTAATTTTGAGCGAATAACTTACCGTTTTGTTAAAGATGACAACGTTCAACTTGAAATGTTAAAAAAAGGCGAACTTGATGTTCATGATGATTTAAATCCAGAGCAATTTGAGCTAAAGGCAACGGGTCCGCTTTGGGGGACTTCTGTTTTTAAAGTTAAGGCAGAAAATAAATCTCCTAAATCTTACAGTTTTTATGGCTGGAATATGAGAAAAGATTTATTTAAAGATCTTAATGTAAGATTAGGCTTAGCTCATTTATTAAATCGCGATGAGATGAATAAAAAATTTAGATTTGGATTTTCGTATCCTGTAGCTGGTCCACTTTATGTACAAAGTGAGTACACGTCTCCCGCGGTAAAACCAATTCTTTTTAATCCACAAAAAGCTCAAGAATTATTTAAAAAAGCTGGATGGGTTGACTCTGATAAAAATGGAATACTAGATAAAGTTATCAATGGGCAAAAAGTTGATTTTAAATTTACCTTACTTCATTCAAATAAAGATTTCGAAAAATACCATACCATGTACCAAGAAGAACTTAAAAAAGCCGGCGTTATTATGGACGTTAAATATGTCGACTGGAGTTCTTTTGCAAAAAATCTTGATGAACAAAATTTTGATGCCGTTAGCTTGAGATGGTCTGCAGCAGTTGATTGGGATCCAAAACAAATATGGCACTCAAAAAGCGCAGTTAAAGGTGGATCAAATTTCGCAGGATTTATGAATCCTGAAGTTGATAAACTTATTGATGAAGCCCGTGTTCAGCCAGATCGTGCAAAAAGATTAAAAATGCTAAGAACTGTTTATGAAAAGATTGCTGAGCAAGCTCCTTATGCATTTTTGTTTAATGATAAATTTGATTTCTATGCTCATACTAAACGTGTTCAAAAACCTGGTGATACTATGGTTTATGATATTGGTTCTGACTTTTGGTGGATCCAACCTTAAAAACAGGAGTACACCTTGTTTGTATATATTCTTAGAAGATTAATGATTATGGTGCCCACCTTTTTGGGCATCACACTGTTATCATTTTTGTTTATTAATATGGCTCCAGGGGGGCCAATTGAGCAGGCAATTCAAAATATAAAATTTGGAGCAATGGCATCTGGCAAATCAAGCAGCAGTGTCAACTCTAAGGGCGACACTGCTGTAAGTGAAGAAGTTATTGAAGCCTTAAAAGTTAAATATGGCTTCGATAAACCAATTCATATTCGATACTGGATTTGGCTTAAGAGCATTGTAAAACTAGATTTTGGACAAAGCTTTACTTACGAAGAACCTGTCATAGATGTTATTCTTGAAAGATTTCCAGTTTCACTTCAGTTTGGAATTGTCTCGTTTATATTAACATACTTGATTTGCATTCCCCTGGGAGTGTTAATGGCAATTCGGGCAAATTCTTTTTTTGATCGAGCAGCACAACTCACATTGTTTGTTTTTTATTCTATACCTTCACTTATTTTAGGAATTGTTTTAATAGTGATTTTTGCGGGAGCTAGTTACTTTGATTACTTTCCAACTGGAGGATTTGTCTCCGATAATTACCTTGATTTAACTATTTCGGGTAAAATATGGGATAGGATTCAACATTTTATTCTGCCGTTAACCGTATATCTAATTGGCGGATTTACTTCATTAACGATGTTAATGAGAAATTCTATGCTTGATGTAATTAAGCAAGATTACATTCGAACAGCAAGAGCTAAAGGCTTAGCTGAAAATATCGTGAACTTTAAACATGCTTTAAGAAACGCTCTTATTCCAATTGCAACTGGAATAGGAAGCTTCTTAGGTGTTTTCTTATCAGGTTCACTTATTACTGAAACAGTATTTCGATTAAATGGAATTGGGTTACTTAGTTATAATTCTCTGCTAGCTAGAGATTACAATGTTATAATGGGTTTAATTTTTTTATCCAGTGTAACATTAATGCTTGGTCGACTTGTAAGTGATATAATTTACGTAATTATTGATCCTCGAATCGACTTCAAATAACTGCTAATGATTAAGTCTGATCGCTTACGCGATTATATCAGACATAATCATTAGCAGTTATTTCTTTGTTTGTTTGGGTAGATTTACAATCTCCCCTTATCATGAAAAACCAAACTTACGTTTGTTTTTTCATGATATACTGCTCATGATTAAGTCTGATCGCTTACGCGATTATATCAGACATAATCATTAGCAGTTATTTCTTTGTTTGTTTGGGTAGATTTACAATCTCCCCCTGTTTCCTATTGAAATTAAATTTGTTTTTTAAAGAGAGAAAATAAATGATTGGTTTAATTGAAAAATATTTTGTTACAAATGAACTTACTAAAAAACGACTGAAACGCTTTAAAAAAAACAAACTTGCTGTTTATTCTTTGTGGGCATTTTTAATTTTAACTTTATTTAGCTTTACTGCTGAAGTCTGGTCAAACAGCAAACCGATTGTTATGAAATATGATCAAAAAATTTATTTTCCAATTTTGTTCGATTACCATCCTACTGAATTTAAACGTGATGATATTTATGTCATGGATTATCGGGTACTTGAATTTCAAGAAAATCGTGGTGATTGGGCAGCTTGGCCAATTAATCAATGGGACCCCTATGAAAGTAATAAATTTGTGGATATTTACCCCTCAGCTCCAACAAAATTAAATGTATTTGGGACTGATGATCGAGGGCGTGATGTATTTTCAAGAATTTTATATGGCTTTCGATATTCTTTATCTTATTCTGTTGGAGTATGGGTACTCTCTTATCTTTTAGGTGTTATTATCGGAGCTATTATGGGTTACCTTGGTGGCTTTTCTGATTTATTTGGTATGCGTGTTGTGGAGATTTTTGAGTCCATGCCAGTAACTTTATTACTTCTAACTATGATTGCTGTTTTTAGTCCGAGCATGAGTTTACTTATTTTATTTTCGGTTTTATTTGGCTGGACAGGCATTGCTACATACATGCGTGCTGAATTTTTAACGCTGAGAAAGCGAGAGTTTGTTGAAGGCGCAAAGGCATTAGGCGCCAGTCATTGGAGAATTATTTTTAAACATATTTTTCCAAATGCCCTAACTCCTATTATTACTTTTTCACCTTTTGTTGTTGCTGGTGGAATTTTAACATTAGCAAATATGGATTACTTGGGTCTAGGTTTACAGGCCCCAACTCCAAGCTGGGGTGAGCTTTTGAATCAAGCACAAAAATATTTTACAATTGCTGAATGGTTGGTGTGGTATCCATCATTATTTTTAGTTATTACTATGGTTCTATTAATTAATATTGGTTTAGCAGTCAGAGATGCTTTTGACTCGAAGGCAAATATTTAAGGTCGACAATTGGGTATCATATGGCCAATAATCGACCTAAATTGGCCGTATGGTATGTAATTATCTGCTTAAAATCGACTAGAGGTCGATAATTAAGTTGCCTATGGCCAATAATCGACCTAAATTGGCTATATGATACACAGATTATTTAAATTTAGCGCAGAAAAAAATATTTTTTTATTAGGCCCAAGACAGACTGGCAAAAGTGCCCTCATAAAAAATGAACTTAAAAATATACTCCATTTTGAAATTAATTTGCTAAAAAGTGAAACTTACAAACGGTATCAAAAAAATCCAGAATTTTTTAAACAAGATATTCTATATAAAGTTAAAAATGAAAAAATTAGAATAATCTTTGTTGATGAAATTCAAAAACTTCCAATTCTGCTTGATGATATTCATTTTCTTATCGAAGAATATAAAATTAAATTTATCTTATCTGGCAGCAGTCCTCGAAAATTGAAAAAAGGCCAGGCTAATCTACTTGGCGGAAGAGTTCCTATCCGTTATCTTTTCCCATTTACCTACTTAGAACTTAATGAATCATTTAATCTTGAACAGGCCTTAATATACGGAACTCTACCAGGAATTTATTTTCTATTAGAATCTGATAAACGTGACTCTCTTATTACATATGTTGAAACATACCTTAAAGAGGAAATTCTCGCTGAAGGTATAATTCGCAATTTAGAACCATTTTCACGATTTTTAGATATTTGTGGAATTTACAACTCAGAACTTTTAAATTACTCTAATATTTCAAGGGAATCAGCTGTTGCACTAAAAACTGTGCAAAATTATTTTCAAATCCTTGAAGACACTTTGATCGCTTATAAGCTTCCAGCATGGGATAAATCTGTAAAAAAGCAATTAGCCTTAACACCAAAATTTTATTTTTTTGATAACGGAATTACTTCTGTTTTAAATAATCAACTGAACTTAAGTGCTGACTCAAATTACAAAGGTAAAGTATTTGAGCAATATATAATAAATGAATTAAGGGCCATTAAGTTTTATAAAAATTCATTACTTAAATTTCACTTTTGGAGAACTGTAGCTGGATCTGAAGTGGATTTATTGATCACTGATAATAATAAAATTTTAACTGCAATAGAAATTAAATACAAAACCAAAATTAACTCAAAAGATTTCTCGGGGTTAAAATCATTTCGAGAAGAACAGCCTATGGTACCTCTCTATTTGGTTTACACAGGAGAAGAGTCTTATGAGGTAGATGGAATCACAATTTTACATTACAAAACATTTATTAAAATTGTAGCTGAAAAAATTATATAGAACCCCATTTATAATTATTATTAAAATACAAACTTTAGTTTGGATTTTAATAATAAGGGGTGATTAAAAATCACCCCCAACAAACAAGAAAATAACGGCGCATGATTATGTCTCGCATACAATTGCGAAGCAATCAGACTTAATCATGAACAGTTATTTTACAATATCTCATTAGTTTTACACAAAATTAAACTCTTTGAATAAAATCTGTCTCAAAATGAGTGGATATGATTTTATTGTAATTCTTTTAATTTTTTTTCACACAACTCGACTTAAATCTATTAAAATTAATACTGAAACACCGATGAGGTGCTACAGGATTAAAGTGTGAAGGAGAAAAGTATGAAAAACTTAATCAAAAATTTAAAAGCAAAAGTATCTTCATTTTGTAAAGAAGAGGATGCTCAAGGTTTAACAGAATATATTTTACTTGCGGTAATCGTTGTAGCTATCGCAGCTCTTTTTAAAGATAAAATTATGGGAATTATAAGAGGTAAATTAGGCGATTTAGAAAAAGGCGTGGGCGGAATAACTTCTGAACCAGGTTAATAAAAAAAATTAAATCTAACTATGATTTTAGAATATGTTCTTTTATTAACGGTTTTTGTCATGCTATTTTTTTCCACTCTCATGAAGAGTGGAGGAATTGCTTTGACTAAAGCGGGACCTCTTTTAGGTGCAAGAGTCGAAAGAAACTTAGTTACTGGAGGTCAGTTTAAGAATAAGCAAGGAAATCGTGAGCCATGGGTTAAACCATAGTTCACTGAGAATATTTGAAAACAAGGGGGAGACAATGAGATCAATTTTTAATGATCCAACTATGTTGTTGTGTTGTCTTTTTCTTTTGGGCGGAGTCATTCAAGATCTTGTTATGCGGAAAGTAAAAAATAAATATGTTTTATTTTCTCTCGTAACTTCAATATTATTTTTAATATTAAATTCAATTTCAAATTCCAATACTAATTTAAATTCATTTAGTAGTTTTTTTTCTGAATTAGATCATTCAAACTTAATTTTGATCTATAAAAATTTATTTCTAAGTTTATTTCTAACTTTTACATTATATATTTTTAATGTGATTGGAGCTGGTGATGCTAAATTATTTACCGCAATCTCAACTCTGTTACCTTTATCGTCAATTGCACCCTCTCTATTTTGCGCATTAATATGGGGAAGTTTGCTCGGTCTTTTTAAAACAATACTTTCTGGACAGTTACCAATACTAATATCTCGTGTTCTAGTTATCCCTCAAATGTTAATTTTCAGATCTCAAAATAGTAATTTAATAAAAGTTAATTCGGAATCATTCTCTTCGGTAAATGCAATTCCTTTTACAATACCCTTACTTCTCGGTGTTTTAACTCAATACTCTTTAATTCAGATTGGAGTTTCATTTTTATGAACACCACTTCTGTTTTAAAAAATTCGAATCGACAAGCAGGGCAAGTAATAATTGAAGCTGTTTTATTGGCTGTAATTTTTGTCGCCCTCTGGATGAGTATTACAAATTACGTAAAGAACACTAATATGGTGAAAAAATTAATTGAAGATGGATTGTGGACAAAAATAAGTGGAATGATTGAAAACGGTGTTTGGGAAAATCCACAAAAAGGAAGAAAGCTACATCCAAATAATTTGGATAGAAGCGTTTCTAAACAGGAGTAACATTTTGATTTTACACAAAAGGGATTACAACAAATTAATACAAAATCAAAAAGGTCTATTAACTTTAGACTTTATGATTGGTATTATTATTACATTTGCTGTAATGCTTTTTTTGTTTCGTGTTTCTTTTTCGTTAATGATGGTTGAGGTTTCACAATACGTTGCTTTTTCAGTTGCTCGTGCACAAAGTGCGGCCGATGTTGATTTAGAAAAACAAAGGGTAGCTGCGAAATCTAAATATAATCAGATCGTTAAGAATCCTGAGTGGCAACATTTTTTTAAAGGTGTCTTTGCAATTGGAAATAATGGCAACTACAGCGAAAACTTTTTAAAAAGTGGTATTGGAAGTGTTAATGGAACTGCAGCCAATGGCCATTTCGAAGAGTATCTTTATAAAAGTAATTATGATGGAAGTGATGTTTCTGGTATTCCCTTTGTTGGTGTTGTACTTCCAATCAAGCTTGGCTGGCTAAATATGAATATTCCACTTCTTGGTTCCACCTCTGAAACAGATCAAGAGTTTAAAGCCAAGGTTACTGGATTTTTAATTCGAGAACCAACTCAATATGAGTGTCATGATTTTTTTAAGAAAAGGTATCAAAAAGTTTTAAATATTGATAGCAGCAGATTCAATCACCCCTCTATCACGCGTGGAATAAATTCTTACGTGAGAATGGAGGATAACGGATGCTAATTAAAAATAAAAAATTTCTATCATCACATGAAGGTTTTGCGTATTTAGAAATAATTCCTGTTCTTATTTTGATGATGCTTTTATTGAGGTATTCTGTTGGTTTTTTTGGAGTCATCCATACTGCAATTCTAAATACTATTAGCGCTCGTAATTATGCTTTTGAAACTTTTAGACATCGCTCTCAATTAAATTACTTTCGACCACGCATTGGTGGTAGAGGAATTGATAAAGATAAATTAAGTGGTAATCGATTTCATGGAAAATATAATGAAAACCATATTAATTCTGGAGGAGATCCAAATTGGTGGGCAACTGTTCGAAGTATTGGTTCTGCAGGAAATAATCCAGCCGATGGTAGAAATGGAACTAGTGCAAATTATCATAACAATGTAATTATGAATGAGCCAAGACTAAACCCCTATAAAAGGTATCGAGAAGATGAAAGTGGGTCTGATCCTGTATGGATTCGACAAACTTATGGTATTTGTTTAGATGCGAGATGTGGAGATTAATTATGAATAATAACAATGAAACACGAACACTTTGGATTTCACTTGCAGCTGGATTATTTGCTGCTTTTCTTGTTTATAGTTACTCTCAAGAAAAAAAAGCTGAACTTGATAAAAAATATGGAGCAATGAAGAGAGTCATAATTTCAGCAAAAGATATTGCTGAGTTTGAAACTATAGATGACACCATGTTGGAGTTTAGAAGCATTCCGGATGATTATGTATCTCCTGGATTTGCAACTGAAGTTGATGCAGTTGTTGGACAAGTTGCTGGTACTCCAATTAAAAAAGGTGAACAAATTTTAATGACAAAACTATTAACTCCAGGCCCAGACACTGGAATTTCATTACAAGTTGCTCCAGGCAAGCGAGCTGTCACAATACCCGTTGATGAAATAAGAGGAGTTGCAAAATTAATTCGTCCCGGTGATCGCATTGATATAATTGCTGCTGTGGATTCTGGAAAAGGGTTAAACACAAAACGAGAAGTTTCAGTTTTATTGCAAGATATAGCTGTTATCGCTACTGGTATTAATGTGGTCAATAATATTCCTCGAATTATAGAGCCCGATGCCACAGGAAAAAGTGGGACTCTAATAAATTTAGCAAGCGATACTAGATATAATTCTATAACCTTGGAGCTGGATCCAAAACAAGCACAAGAGCTTTTGTACATTGTTTCTACTCAAGCTGGAAATATTTTTTTAACACTTCGTAATCCAAATGATCGTGCGCAAATTCGACTTCCTTCAACAACAATAGATAGTATTTCGGGTCGTGCAAGTTATGAGACACCAACAGTTAATGCAATTGCTCCTTCTACAGGAACACCAACGTTGGGGCGATAATTAGTTTATTTTGAAAACGCAAACGTAAGTTTGAGTTTTCATAATACGGGGTGATTGAAAAATCGTCCCCAACAAACAGGAAAATAACTGCTCGTGATTATGTCTGATATAATTGCGAAGCAATCAGACTTAATCATGAGCAGTTATTTATAATTAAATAAATTTTGAAATATAAATTTACATTTCAAGAAAGGGGGGGAAAATGAGAACAAATAAAATTAAATTTTCACTCATTTTTTTCTTTATATTAGAAATTATGTCTCCACTTTCTGTACGTTCACAGATTCAAAATAAAGTTCCAAGCACTTATGTGGCACCTCCAGATTTACAGGACCCACCCAAAACATCTCTGGAAATAGATAAGACTCATATCATCGATAGTGATGATAAAAAAGTTCTTTACTTAACTCCTACAATTGGAATCGAAAATCCAGTGGACCTTGGAAAATTAGTTGAAGAATTGCCTCCTGAAATTGATTTAAAAGGTGATTATACTAATTATGCTGAAGTTACTTATGATGCGACAACAAAGACATTAAAAATTACTCCGGGAAAAGAAGGTGTAAGTAGTATAACCATTCACAATAAGAAAACAAATAAAATAGTATATGAAGTTCGTCTCGATATTCAAAAGAGTAAACTTGATAAAGTGGCGCGTGAAATTAGATCCCTCTTAGGAGACATAGAAGGCATTCAAATAAAAATTTTAAATAATAAAGTTTTTATTGATGGTCAAATTTTATTACCAAGAGATATGCGAAGAATCGGAAATGTGGTTATGCAATATCCGGATACAGCTGTATCATTAGTTACACTAAGTCCTCTGGCTCAGAAAAAAATTGCAGAAATTATCGAAAGAGATATTAACAATCCAGAAATCAACGTGCGTGCTGTTAATGATAAGTTTATTTTAGAAGGAATCGCCAATAATACAGACGAAAAGGCGCGCGCTGAATATATAGCTCGAACCTATTTACCAGATATTGTATTGGATGCAGCAGATGATAAATATGTAAAAAAAATTAAATCAAAAGTTGATGTTGTTGTTAATCTCATAAATATTAGAGAGGCCGCTCCACCGCCCCCTAAAAAAATGATACAGTTAGTGATTCATTATGTTGAGCTCAGTAAAGACTATACAAATAGTTTTGAATTTAAATGGGCACCTCGCTTAACGGATGAATCAAAGATGGAGTTTGGACAATCCAGGGGAACTGCTTCAACATTTTCAAGTATCACTGGAATCATTGATAGCTTTATTCCAAAGTTGGATTGGCTAAAAACACATAATCATGCACGAGTATTAGAGAGTACATCTTTGATTGTCGAAGATGGAAAAAAGGGTGAGATGAAATCAGTTTCAAGTATTCCATATTCTGTAACACAGGCTGGTGGCGTGCAAAGTACGCAAAAAGAAGAGGTTGGAATTAGCTCTACAATTCAACCCACAATTGTATCAGCAAACTCTGATAGTATTATGTTAGATATGACCTTCGCAATCAGTCAGTTCTTGGGTTATAATCCTGCGGGTCCTTTAACATCATCTAATAATGTTCATACAAACATTACAGTGCGAAGTGGACAAAGTGCTGCCGTTGCAGGATTAATTTCAAATACCAATAGCACCGGATACAATTTGCCAGGTAATGATGGTCAACAACCCATTATAAGACTTTTAAATTCAAAAGCATTTCAACGTAAACAAAGTCAATTCGTCGTTTTTATCACACCAATTATTAAAAGTTCTGCAAGCTCTGGTGTGGAAAAAGTTAAGAAAAAATTTAGACTGAGAGACTAATAAAGAGTTAGGTTTTATATTATGGCAATAAATGCTCAATGTCATTTAATAGCAGTTAGTGGTGGAAAAGGTGGAGTTGGTAAAAGTGTTTTTGCGGCAAACCTTGCAATGGCACTTCAATTAGAACTTCGTCAGCCAGTTTTACTAATCGACTTAGATAATAAAAGTTGTGGTGATCAAAACGTTTTGCTGGGTTTAAAACCTATAAAAACTGTTTCTGAGTTTGCCACATTTACAGGTGTAATTACTCCACAGACACTAAATCAAATTTTTGCTATTCATCAATCAGGGTTAACATATTTGCCAGCTGTAAGAGGTCCTGAAGAATCACTTTCTGTCGATGTTGATTTATTTTCTAAACAACTCGATAGTGTTTCACGAATTTTTAAATTCATTGTTGTTGATCTTGGTGATGACTTAAATTCTCTACAATTAAGTATGACAATGGAGGCCAGCAGTCTTATCATGCTAACGACGCCAGAAGTGTTAGTAGTCAATCAAACTCAAAAACGAATAAACGAATTATTAACTCAAACTGTACCGATGGACTTATTACAATTGATAATAAATAAAGTGGGTGTTGGAGGATTATCTCCTCAAGTAATCTCACAGTCTTTGCGATTACCTGTTGTTTCGATGATTCCTGTTGACGATATTACTGTTCAAGGTTCAATACAGAGATCAACACCATTTGTGCTAACTGCAAATCAGGCTGCTGTCTCTACTGCGTATTTTGATATTGTTCGAAAATTAACTGGTGGAACACTTCAAAAACTAAAAACTATGGCGCGTCCAAAATCCATCAATAACATTTCTAGCACAGGAAGTGGCACGATAGGCAGTGCTGATAGCGGCGAACATAAAGAGAAAACTGATCCACGTACTATTTTAAAATTAAAAATTCATTCAGAACTTATCAAAGCAATGGATTTAAAAAAAGGGATAACAGATACTCAGGGCGATCCTGCAAAAGAAAAAGCATTGCAACAAAAAACATTGCAATCTATTACTGTAATCATTGATAGAGAAGCTCCACAAATTGCAAGAGATGAAAGATCTCGTATTATAAAAGAAGTTTTAGATGAAGCTCTCGGATTAGGTCCACTTGAAGATTTGCTCTCAGATCAAACTGTTACTGAGATCATGGTGAATGGCCACAAAAAAATATTTTGTGAACGAAGTGGAAGAGTCGTTTTAAGCCCAGTTACTTTTACATCAAATTTACATTTAAGAAATGTGATTGAAAGAATCGTAACCCCCCTTGGTCGACGAATAGATGAAAAAACTCCTTATGTTGATGCTCGATTAAAAGATGGAAGCCGAGTTAATGCCATTATTGAGCCGCTATCAATTGATGGTCCGGCACTGACTATTCGAAAATTTAAAAAGGGCGGTATCACTCCCGAAAAATATATTGAATTTGGCACCATTACAAAACCAATGATCGATTTTTTAAAAATTTGTGTCGAAAACGGTCTTAACGTTGTTATTAGCGGAGGTACAGGCTCTGGTAAAACAACTTTATTAAATATGCTATCGAGTTTTATTCCTTCCCATGAACGTATTGTTACTGTGGAAGACGCTGCCGAATTACAAATGCAACAAGAGCATGTTGTAAGACTAGAAACTCGTCCTGCAAATATGGAAGGGACTGGTGCAGTTTCCATTCGAGATCTTATTAAAAATTCTCTTCGTATGAGACCTGATCGAATTGTTGTTGGTGAGTGCCGAGATGGTGCTGCACTAGATATGTTACAAGCTATGAATACTGGTCATGACGGATCAATGACAACCACGCATGCAAACAGTCCTCGTGAATGTATCGCAAGACTTGAAACTCTTTGTTTAATGGCTGGAATGGATTTACCAATAAAAGCGATTCGTGAACAAGTTGCCAGTGCAGTAAATTTAATAGTTCAAATTTCAAGGTTATCTGATGGTTCCAGAAAAGTTTTATCAGTGACTGAGGTTGTAGGAATGCAAGGTGATGTTGTAACTCTTGCAGAAATTTTTAAATTTAAAGAAACTGGCTACGATGCCAAAAGAAAAATCATTGGTAATTTTCAGGTTCTTGGTCATGTGCCTTCATTTATCGAAAAACTTGAGGCAAAAGGTGTGGTCATCTCAAGAGATATTTTTTCAAACGATCCTAAATTTCAAACCACAGGTGCTCCGCCCCCAAGTAATTCAGGCGGCAACTCATCGTCAGCAAATAATTCTTCTTTAAATGGGGGTATTAAAAAACCTGGACCACCTTTGCCACCCAACCCAGTTAAAAAATCCTCATGAAATTATTAAATATATCCGATAATATGAATAACTGCACAAGATTAAGTCTGATTGCTTCGCAATTTTATCAGACTTAATCTTGTGCAGTTATTTTCTTGTTTGTTAGGGGTAATTTTTCAATTACCCCGAATTATGTAAATACAAACTAAAGTGTGCATTTACATAATAACTTACCATTGCAGAATTACGATTTATTTTTTGTAAGGTAGTTTTTAATATTTGGAGTTATTAATAATGTCTTTTTTATATAACCAATGGATATTTATACCACTTGTAAGTTTATGTGTAGGTATTGTGACTTATATTTGGGTGGATCGTTGGATAATTTGGTTTGATAAAAAAAGTGAAACACAACGAGCTGAAGTCACAAAAATGATGGATGCTATGTTTATGGATGTGGATAAAAAAAGATTCACAATACTCACCTATTTACTAAGTTTTGGAATGGGCTTTGTTTTTTTTATGATTTTATGGCCCAACTTTTTAGTTGGATTTATAATTGGAACAAGTGTTGCCCTTGCTCTATGGAGAGTTCCTTTAATTGTTATAAAATCACTTCATGAATCTCGGTGCAATAAATTTGTTGAACAAATGGTTGATGGTCTTACGATAATGGCAAACGGAGTAAAATCAGGATTAAGTATTACTCAATCAATGGAGCGAGTTGTAGAAAATTTAGCTAACCCCATTTCACAAGAATTTAATTTAGTTCTTTCGCAAATTAGAATTGGTAGAAGCGTTGAAGAAGCACTAGTAGAACTAAGTGAGCGCATACCTCGTCAAGATTTATTAATGTTTGTAACTGGAGTTAATATTTTAAAAGAAACGGGTGGAAACTTAGCTGAAACATTTACCACAATAGTTGTCACAATTCGTGAACGTCAAAAACTTGAAAAGAAAATTCAAGCAATGACAACACAAGGAATGATGCAAGGTTTGATTATTGCCCTAGTTCCTTTTCTAATTATGATTGTACTTTTAATATTAGACCCAAAATTTGTTTCACCAATGTTTAATACGACACTTGGAATTGTGTTGTTATTTATTATGCTTTGTTTGCAAATTGCAGGCGGTGTCGTCATAAAGAAAATAGTAACGATTAAAGTGTGAATACTTAAAGCAAATCTCGCTGAATTAAATTTGCTTCATCATAAATACGCAAACAAGGTTCATTTTTAATTTTTGAAATTGGTTTAGTACTTACATAGAATGCCTCTGGTAAATCAGACCAATATCTCATATCTGGAGCAAGTCCATTAACAAAAGTTTTATGGGTTGCAAAAATCGTCAATGCACCTAGTAACCCTGTTATATCATTTGGAAGTGCTTGAGAAGAAAGATAAGTTAGTCCAGCTCCTACAGCAAATACTAAACTTGTATATGTTACCACAAGAGGAAATCTAAGCGTTCTTTTTAAAGTTAGTACTTTATCATGATCAGGTAAATCTCGCCTTTCTATATTTTGAAGCCAAGAATTTGTAGTTAGCAAAATTCCATTATCTGATAAACAGTTCATTAATCGTGGTACGCTAGAATACTTTCTATTGTATTTTCTTAACCAGCTAAAAGTGACTTCAGGCAAATGATTAAGAGTTTGAATATTTAAAGTTATTGGAGCTTTGCTATTTGTTATTTCCTTTTTTATATATTTAACAAACTCAACCAAATGATCACTTGCAAAGCCATTTTCATTTTCAATCTTCTCAAAAAAAGGTGAGGCTTTTTCAATTCCAACTAATCGAAGCCATAATAATCCTTGAATAAATACATTTACCTCATCGGCTCCTGAATTATAAATTTGTGCTACTGATTCATCATAAGCAATATTCATCTCTATTTCAGCTTCACTTTTTTTATTTAACTTAATATAGCTCATAGCCATTAAGAGGCTTCCAAATACCCTTTCATGTGATTCAAGCACATAGTCTTTCAATACACCCTCATAAACAACTGTCTCTGCAACTTCATTAATCAGGCTATAATATTTATCTCTGAATTTATTTCGCAGCATCTTGCCAATACTAATGACATCTTCATAACAACCACGATCATATAATATGGTTAATGAGTTTAATTGAAACTCTGTATTTTTACTCATTATTAGTTTACTTTTATCATCGCATGAAATTTCATTTGTAATTTCATTATAATAGGGAGGTTTACTTGCACATGAAATTATAAAAATAAAAAAAATTAATATATATGGCATAATTTATTATCTTTAACTTTGAATAAATAAACAAGATTTGATTTAATCTAATACATGAAAAAAATCTTCAGTATAAGAATCTTCATTTTTAGTCTCTTTGTTTTTACCGGCTGTATACATTATGAATCAAAACCTAATAATGATCTTTATACAAATCCGACTAGTCTTGATCACTCAGTCCATTTATATTATCTTAAAAAGAATAAACCAAATTCCCCGCCGACCATTGGTGAATATAGTGAACTCATAAATCCTGAAACAAAGCAGTACATAGAAAATGAAATTTTAGCCAGCAAAGTGTTTAAGGGTATTAATAGTACTTACATTGATTTTAGAACTTCATCAAATCAGCAAAACTTAAAATGCGTAATTTCAGAAGAAACTCAAAATGAAAAACTATTTTCCTTAGCCTTGATTATTCCTATTCCTATTAAATCTACATTTAAGATGAATTGGATCATTACAAACGGAGAAGGAAAGGAAACTAATATTTCTGCTCAAACTAGTATTTATGAATTTCCTTTTATTGGATTTTTACCAGCAACTATTATTCAAAGATCCGTACAAAAAAAGGATGAGATTATTTATAGAGTCTTAACTCAAAAGTTAATATCGCAAATACAATCAAACTCAACTAAGGACCAACTTTTTCACTAGATCTACGTCGTGTTCTAAAAAATATTTCACCTTAAATGACAACTTCTATTTAATTTTTAAAATAAATTATACCATACTGAAGGGAGTATAAATCAATACCATGGAAGAGGTTTTAGATGGATTTAAGATCGTCTCTAGTTATAAAAGTTTATTTTATAATTTTATTATTATTATCTTCAAATTTTTTAAACGCATTTGTTGATACTAAAAATGCTAATTACTCTAATACTTGGACAGATATAATTGTGCCAGGAAGTGGTTATGACCTTCGTGTTATGCGAACTTATAACAGTAGATCTTTATATAAAGGACTATTTGGATTTGGATGGTGCTCTGATTTCGAAACACGTGTGGTAAATATGCCCGACGGCACAATTAAACTTATCGAGTGCGGTGGAGGTATGGAATTGGTTTACTCGACTAAGGCTCTTGGAGCAAAAGATTTAGAAGCACAAGTTGCTTCCATCATTACTGAATCTAAAAAGAAAAATAAACAATCAGAGGGATACTACCAAAGCTTAACTCAAAATTTGAAAAAGGATATAAATTTGAGATTAAGATTATCCGCAGAATTAGGTTTAAATGCTAAAATAAAAGAAGGAATTACTTATTTTGCAAATGGCAAAGAAGTCGATACTATAACATTCTCAAAAGATAGTTATACTCGCCGGGTTTATGATGGGAGTTCACAAAAATTTGATAAAGAAGGCCGTTTAACTTATATGTATGACAAAAACGGTAACTTTTTAAAACTTGATTATGAAAAAGGAAAACTCAGAGAGGTATCTGATAATAATAATCGAAGACTTCTTTTTAAATATAATACCAATCAACAAATTGCCACAATTATAGGGCCAAATAATATAACTGTCGAATATAAGTTTGCAAACCTTGATCATTTGTCTTGGGTGAATAATGCTTGGGGAAATATAAATTCGTACGAGTACGACGAATCTCACAATATGACAAAGGCAATCTTTCCAGATAAAACCACCGTACAAGTAACATATGACAGAAGTAAAGACTGGGTTATTGGATTAAAAGATCGTTCAAATTGTACTGATAAATATTCATATGAGGTTGCAAAAGATGATCCTAAAAATCACTACTGGTCGACCGTAAAAAGAACCTGCGGAAAAGAAGTCTCAGATAGTAAATTTGAATTCATTCATAAAGTCCGAAGTGATGGTGTAACTTATTTAGCCCGAACAATAACGACAGTTAATAATGTTTTAACAGACATAACATATCATGAAATATTTGGAAAACCAATTCATATAAAGAGAAATGCTGACATAACTGCATTTGAGTATTTTGCTAATGGATTATTAAAAGCAAAATCAAACAATGTTATGAAACTTGCTTATGAGTATGACAAAGAAAACAATAAAGTCAGTAAAGTTCGTTCAGTGTTCTTTGATCCTAAAGGAAAAAAAATTGCCGAAAAAGCATCAGAGTTTAAGTATGATAAAAAGAACAATTTAATTTTTGCTAAAAATACCGATGGCCAAAAAATTAACTTAACTTATGATCTAAAGGGCAGGATAGATACCATAGAGGATCAAGCTAAAAAGTTAGTTAAGATATCATATGATGATAAATTTGGTAAACCCGCTCTTGTAACCCGACCCAATCTTGGTACTATTAAAATATCTTACAAGCAAAATGGCGAAATTGATAAGGCCGAAAGCCCCGATGGCCCAAAGGTCGCTATTCAAGTTGCCAGTGCCTTTAATAATCTTTTGGATATTATTGCACCTGCAAGTAGTGAAATTTATAATTAATATAAGATGATTAAAGTTTTATAACTTTAAATGGAGTAAGAAAATGAAAAAATTTATCTCAAAATTGAAAAATATAAAGTTAATTAATAAAATTAATTTATTTCCAAACTTGAACAAAAAAAAACTTATCTTATTTTTTTTCTTTGGAGTATTATTAAGCGTCTGCAAACAAATCGCCTTTGCAAATACAAATAAATTTGGAAGTGGAACCACTGCAAACACTGGTTCAAGCTTTGCTGATGTTAATCCTGACGATAGGAATGCGATAAATACAACACAAACTACTTCTGGATTTTCAACCGGATCAGGGGTTGGATTCCCAACTCTTATTGATAAAGAAGGGAATGTTGCAACCCACACTGATAACTGTCCATGCCAAACCCTACCTGAAGGAAAAATAACAGATAACATTGTTCATGGCCATGGTGTTATTAATATGGCTTCAGCTGAAGGCACTATAAATCAAGATCCTGCTCACTCAGGTAATGGCACAGGAACTGCTAAGTAAAAATTCTTTTTTGTATCTGAAATAAAATAAAAGAAACACCTAAGCTAAATAATAAAATTAACACTGATAATGCTTTTAGTTCAGGTGTAATTCCAAATCTCATTAAAGAATAGAGCTTTATGGGTAATGTGTCATTACCCACTCCATTTACAAAATATGAAATCAAAAAATCATCAAATGATAATACAAATGAAAGCACAAAAATTCCTGCAAAACTCGGAATCATCATGGGCAAAGTTATCATTCTAAAAATTTGATTATGTGTAGCTCCTAAATCTTTAGCGGCCTCATAAATTTTTTCATCAAATCCTTCTAAACCAAGCGTTAAAATCACAACTGCATATGGCAACGTCAGCATGGTATGCGAAATGATTAAGGATAAATAACCCAAATCAATTTTAATAATTAAAAACCAAATTAATAAAGAAATCCCCATAATAATTTCAGGAAACATTAAAGGAATCATAAAGATATTTCTAAAGTTTTTTATTTTTTGTAGTGACTGCTCTTGCAACCCATAACAAATCAATATTGAAAATAGTATCGACAATAAGCTTGTCGTAAAAGAAATATTAAAACTTAAAACAAGTGAATGCATTAATTCAGCATGCAAAAATGCTTTTTTAAAATTTTCTAAATCTAATGACTGAGCAACTATATTTAAGATCGGAGCATAAATAATAAGATAAGTTATAAAGCTAATTGCTAAAAAAATTTGATAGAGTGTATTTCTTTTCATAGTTTAAACCTTCCCCAATTTCAAAAATCTTTTTAGTCCGGAGAATAAGTTAGGAACAAGCATAATTAAAATCATAATCATAGCTAAAGAAGCTGCAAAAGGCCAATCACGGACTTTTAAAATTTGCTCCGAAATTAATTTCCCCAATGTCTGCACCTGGGCTCCACCTAATAAATCAGGAATAACAAATTCGCCTAAACAAGGTATAAACACCATCAATGCAGCAGAGACTAAACTCGAATAATTATTTGGGATAAATATTTTAAAAAAAGCGATGTACGAGTTAGCACCCAAATCACGAGCTGCTTCAATCAACGAAAAATCAAACTTCTCAAATCCTATATACAAAGGTAAAATCATTAGGGGCAAATAATTTGTAATCATACCTAGTTGAACCGCAATAAATTGCGAATCAATTAAAAATCCTAATAACAAATTTTTAAGTGCATATGTTCGAATTAAAAAATTAGTTAAAAAAGGCAATACAATTAAAAATAAAAAAACATTTTTATATCTTGATTTAGAAATCGCCAAAAGATATGCAATGGGTACGCCCAAAAAAAGACACATCAGAGTGGTTTGCATTGCAAGCTTTAAACTATTGAAATAAACCTTAAAGTATAGTGGATCAATGGCTCGAACATAATTTTGAAATTGAAAATCCCAAACAATTTCACCATAAGATCCTCGTGATAAGAAACTGTAAATTAACATTATACAAATTGGACCGACAAAGAAAAAACCAAACCACGAAATTGGAATTAATAATATCTTTTTCACAAATTATATTCCTGATTCAAAAACGAGTGGAGATTTTTTAAATTGAAGAAATGCAAATGACTGCTCTTTAATTCCAATTTCATCTAATTTTTTATTTGTATGAATTATAATTGGATTTATATTTTTATGTTCTTCTACAGGGAGACAAATTAACTCTTGAATAGAACCTTTAAAAATAATCTTATCTACACGCACTTTAATTTTAGATAATTCAATCTGTGGAAAAGTCTGTGCATTAAGTGCAACATCTTCAGGTCGATAAATCAAATTTATGATTTTGTTTATTGGAAGTCTTTTAATTTTTTCTTGTTCAAAATCATTTAACAAACCAACAGAAATAAAAATGCTTTGGTTTGCAGGATTTAATAAACTTTTTCTATCTTCACTTAAAACCAATTGTACTTTATTGCTTGCACCAAAAAATTGAGCCACAAAAAAGTTTTCTGGTTTATGATATAACTCTGAAGATTGCCCAATTTGTTGAATAGTACCTTTATCCATTATACAGATGCGATCAGATAAACCCATAGCCTCTTCTTGATCATGAGTAACAAATACAAATGTGATTCCAAGAGATCGTTGCAAAATAACTAACTCATTTTGCATTTCGATTCTTAATTTTTGATCGAGAGCTGACAATGGCTCATCCAATAACAAAACTTTAGGCTTATTAACTAGAGCACGAGCTAGGGCAACTCGTTGCTTTTGCCCACCCGAAAGAGTTTTAGGAAAACTATTTTCAAAACTTCTCATACGAACAATATCTAGAGCTTCATTTACATTATGGTCGATTTCTTTTTTTGATAATTTAAGGATTTTTGGACCAAATGCTATATTTTCTCTAACTGATAAATGTGGAAATAAAGCATAATTTTGAAAAACAGTATGAATTGATCTCTGATGAGGAGGTAATCGATCGATGCGACGGCCATCTAAATAAATTTCGCCTTGATCAGGCGACTCAAACCCTCCCAACATTCTAAGGAGTGTTGTTTTTCCACAGCCACTCGGACCTAGTAAAACAAAAAGTTCGCCAGAATTTATTTTAAGGGAAACATCATCAAGTACTTTATTTTCTACAAAAGATTTGGTAATATGGCGAACTTCTAGCATTTACTTACCTTCATAAAATGAAAAGGAAAAATTTTATGTCGAATCTAAGACAAATCATTCTCATACTTTTGTCAATAATTCTAGTAACCTCGTGTACTTCTAAAAAAAATACTAAGACTGTCGCACAAGTAAACGTTTTTATTTGGTCTAACTATATCTCCGATCAAATGGTTAAAAAATTTGAACAGACTTATAATGCAAAAGTAATTCTATCTCATTTTGCCTCTAATGAAGAACTTCTCTCAAAACTTCAGGCTGGCGCAATTGGGTATGATGTTATAGTTCCATCTGACTATATGGTTAAAATTATGACCAAATTGAACTTGCTTCAAGAACTTGACAAAAATAAGCTACCCAATGCCACTCTACTTGATCAGAGTTTTTTAAATCAATCTTATGACCCAACCAATAAGTACTCCTTACCCTACGGTTGGGCAACTAGTGGAATCGCAATAAATAAAAAATTTTATAAGGGACCATCAATTAAATCTTGGAAAGATCTATTTGAGAACTCACAACTTAAAGGAAAAATAAATTTACTTGACGATAATCGTGAAGTTTTTGCTGCTTCCTTAAAACATTTGGGTTATTCATTAAACTCTACAGTTGATGCCGAAGTAAAAAATGCACTTCAGTATTTAAAACAAGTTAAATCACAAATTAAATCTTTTAACTCTGACCCCATGGATATGATTTTGTCTGGTGAGGTATGGGCGACACAAATGTATTCACCTGACGCACTTCAAGCACAAAGTAAATCCAATAGTGATGTCGAGTATATTATTCCAGAAGAAGGATGTACTCTATCAATTGATAATTTAGCTGTTCCAGTAGGTGCTAAAAATGTTGAATTAGCGCATGCATTTATAAACTTTTTAATTTCTGAAGAAAATAATTTAGATTTTGTTAGTAAAATTTATGCAGGTCCTGTAGTTAAAACAACAAAAGCTAAACTTCCAATTCAATTAAAAAATAACGCCTCCCTTTTCCCTTCCAAAATTATACTTAACAAATTGGAAAAATTAGAAGATCTAGGTGATAAAACTTCAATTCTAGATCAGATGTGGACTGAATTTAAAACTTTTTAATCCTCAGAATCATTTATTTTTGGAATTACCAAATTGCCACCGTTTGATTGTGGTAGCGAGGAAGATTCTTCTGATCCTGTTTTGCTACCATTTGTCGCATCACCTTCCTCTTTAGTGCGAAATATTGATTCTCCTGGTTTTGTATTTTGATATGTTTGATATGGACCTTTTGAGTTTGGATCCATTGTAAGTGGCACCATAAATGGTGTGTTTATATTTTTATTATTTACTAAATCCTCACGCGCCTCTAATGAAAGTTTTTTAAAATTTGCAGGCGTACAAGAGTCTAATACTAAATCAAATTTATTTTTCCAAGCCTCTGTAGCACTAAACTTTAAAGCATTTACCACTCTCTTTAACTCTCGAATAGATTTGTATGGCTCTAGATTACAAGCTTGCTTAAATGCTTTTAGGGATATTTCATAATTTTTATTTTCATAACCTGTTAAAGCTAAACCAATTTGATTTTCAAAAGAATTTGAATTCAATTCAACAGCTTTATTAAAGTATTTTTCAGCACTACTAAAACTTTTTTGCTGATATAAAACAATTGCATAACTAACCAAAACAAAATCAACTTTAGGAAACCTCTTAACACTTTCATTTAATGAATTAACAACATTTTTTGTATTACCAAGCGTATTATCAATATATGCTTTAAATAAATAATTTTCAGGAATATTTGGCTCCATTGTAATGGCTTGATTGCATGATTTAACAGCGACATCATGAAAACCATCAAGAGTATTTATTCTGCATAATTCTGACACATATTCAATTTTTTCTCCGGCAATTTTAATCAAGTCTTGAATAACTAAACGAAGTTCATATCGGTTATTTGTTTTTTTAAAGCTTTTAAATAATCCTTCAAGAGCTGGTTTAAATTTTGTTTTTATTCCTAATGAAAGACGATAATTCTTAATTGCCTCATCAAATTTTTTTTTATTTAAGTGCAAATTTCCAAGGGCAACATAGGCTTCAAAATCATTTGCATTTAAAGCGATTAATCTTTCATAAATTAATTTTTCATTTTCATCATCATTAGTTTTTGCAAATGACTTAGCAAGTAATGCTAAGCCTGATCTATTAAGAGTGTCAGCATCTGCCTTTAATAATTTTATAACTTCAGAATATTTTTTTTCTCTGAACAAAAGTCCAGCAAGTTTTTGTTTGCTTGTAACATCATCTGGATTTGCTTTTATAGTTTGTATGAGCTTATCTGAATCACTTTGAGACACTTGAGCATGTGAAAATACTGGATTAAATAAAATAGTAAAAAAAATAGTTATGATCATGTTTTGTGACCTATCTTAAAAACTTAGCAGTTATTTTTCTGTTTGTTGAGGGCGATTTTAAATCACTCCGAATTATGAAAATCCAAACTAAAGTTTGTATTTTCATAATACACAATATAACTCACTCACATTTATGTTATCATATTATTGATGAATCAAAAAATAATTTGTCGACGTGGTCCAGTACTAGGAAATCAATCAGGGCAAGGTATACTTGAGTATGTCTTACTTTTAGTAATTATTGTTGCAGTTGTACTTGGTTTGCGAATCAAATTTTTGGGTCCCTTTGGTAATTATTCACGTTCTGTATTAGAATCACAATTTGAATGTGCTCTCGAAATGGGAGAACTAATGGACAGTACCAAACTTATGGAAGATGAAGATGGAAATTGTGTAAAAAAATTTGAATCCGGTGATTGGGACCCTGTCACTGGAAAATATAATGATAAAACTGGAAGCAATACTAGCGGTAGTGGATCAGGAAATGTAACAAAAGGCGATGGTAAAAATGGAAGTGGTGGGTCAGAAGATGCTTCAGGAAGTAGTTCTAATAAAGATTCTAACGCTAATAAAACTAATAATGGTGCTGGGGCTGGTGGAGATAATTCTTCTGAAGGTGGCAATAGTGGTGTTGGGGCGAATAGTTCAGTTGACTCAGGAGGCTCTCGCTCTGGAGGAGGGCGAGGTAGTAATACTTTAAGCCCAAAAAAAATCTCACTTTCACTAGATAGAAATGGTCGTCCCGCTACAGGAGTAACTACAGGATCAGAAGACTCAACATCAGAAGAAGTCATTGTTGAAATGGGGGACGAAGATGCGGAATTGCGTGGTAACAATCGCTATGGGAGGCGTTCTCGGAGACAATCCAAGTCCGTAAATTTGTCATCTTATATCGAAGAAAACAAGGATGATGAAAATGAAGAGAAAAAAAATTCTCCAACTGTTACTACTCAATCAAATACTGTCGGTGGCGAGCGTAAACCAAAATTAATTAAAATTGAAGAAACGAGACGAGAATTAAAAGTCACAGATGACAAAAGTAATAACTGGGATCTAGGAAAACTGTTTAGATTTGCGATCATCTTTCTTATTATATTGGCAATTTTAATTTTTATATTTTTCCAAGTCGCGCAGTTTTTACGTAGCAGCGAGAAATAACTGCTAAAGATTAAGTCTGATCGCTGGCGCGATTATATCAGACATAATCTTTAGCAGTTATTTTCTTGATATTTGGGGAGATCTTCGATCTCCCTTACTACTGCTCTTGATTAAGTCTGATCGCTGGCGCGATTATATCAGACATAATCTTTAGCAGTTATTTTCTTGATATTTGGGGAGATCTTCGATCTCCCTTATTACTGC
>SXGU01045758.1_pt1 | contig 62626 bp, 57 predicted proteins | sample 3174531 | NCBI WGS metagenome assembly SXGU01 (sample SAMN11356863, study PRJNA531348) | freshwater metagenome | isolation source: freshwater sample F1-140 | place: China: Fuxian Lake, Yuxi | collected 2017-12-25 | reverse complement strand
TCAAATTGAGAATCATTATTAAACTCCTGTTATTGTTTTGTAATTTTCATTTCACTAAAAATAATTATTACATCAATTTCAGGAGTTTTCCTTTATTTTCAATACGTTCAGGACCGTCTCAACGACATTTGATATCAAAGTCTATATTATTATGAAAATACAAACTTTAGTTTGGATTTTCATAATAAAGGGTGATTGAAAATCGCCCAAACAAACAAGAAAATAATTGCTTATGATTATGTCTGATATAATCGCGAAGCGATCAGACTTAATCATTAGCAATTATTTAGACTTTTGAAACTTAAAAATTTTCCGATAACAAATTTATATAATATGAGCGTAACTTATAAAACTTATTTTAATATTTTAACTTTTGCACCCAACTCCTATTGGTTATGGTTTGTATTAGCCTTTAATGCTGGCTGTATTAATTTAGGTGCCTTTCTTGCCTCTAATCGCTTTGTTACTCATATTACAGGTTATGCAACTTATGTTGGAGAGGAACTCTCGATAGGAAACTTTAATCGAGCAATTTTACTTTTTTCGGTTCCTGCTTTTTTTATTTTAGGGAGTTCTATTTCAGCAATTTTTACAGATCGATATCGGCTCAAACAAGTTCCTCCACGTTTTACAACAGTTTTTTTTATGATATTTTGTATATTATTATTTGTTTCAATAATGGGCCCAAAAGGAATTTTTGGAACATTTGGAAGCTCAATTGACTTTTTGCCAAACTATTTTTTACTTTGTTTATTAGCAATGGCAAGCGGAATGCAAAATGGAATGATAAGCACTGCAACTGGATTACTTGTAAGAACCACACATCTTACTGGCATCTCAACAGATTTAGGTGTTGGTATAGTAAGATGGATTTCAAACTCTTCAAATGATGAAGAAAAAATAAAAGAGTTTAAAACTAATATTTTAAGAATTGGAACAATAACTTCATTTATATTAGGTTCAATGTTTTCGAGTTTATTTTTTAGGAATTTTGAATACTATGGATTTTTTATACCCACTCTAATCATCGGCATTCTAACTGTATATAATTTAAAAAATAAAATTTTACATAAGGTGGCTTCGCAATGAATCCACAATCAGTTGTCGATCAGTTTATTTATCTTGTTGGGGGTATGAGTTTATTTTTGTTAGGCATGACTACCGCAAGTCAATCTCTAGAAAAATTAATGGCTAGAAAAATTTCTCAGATTTTAAATAAAATATCTCAAAGTCAATTAATTTCAATTTTAGTGGGAGTACTCTTAACAACTCTCTTACAAAGTTCTGGTGCAGTTACTACAATGTTAGTAGGGCTTGGAACAGCTAAAGTAGTAACTCTCAATCAAGTTATGGGCGTCATCATAGGGACTGCAATAGGCTCAACACTCACCGTTCAATTAATCAGTTTTAATTTAAACCAATATGGGCTTCCTGTATTTAGCATTGCATTTCTGATTTATTTTATTTCAAAGAGACAACTTATAAAAAACATTGCACAAATCATAATAGGTTTTGGTTTGATTTTTTTTGGACTTTCTATGATGAGTAGCGCAGCTCATTTTTTTGCTAATTTACCAGAAATGTCTTTTGTATTTCAAAAATTAAGATCACATCCCATGGTTTCATTGCTTGTATCAATGATTTTTTGCGGTCTCATTCATTCAAGTGCTGTAACAATTGGATTAGCTATGAGTTTAGCAAATGTAGGAGCAATTTCTATGACCGATGCCTTATTTTGGGTTTACGGGGCTAATATAGGTACGACATCTACAGCTATACTCGCTGCTGCAAATAGTAATTATGTTGGAAAGCAAGTGGCTTGGGCTCACTTCTTTTATAAATTTATGAGTGTTGTTATATTTTACCCACTCTCAGAATATTTTGTTGGCCTAGTTGGTTTTTTTGATGGCTCTTCATCACGAATAATTGCTAATTACCATTTAATTTTTAATATTTTATCCGCCGCTTTATTTTTTCCATTTATTAATATTGGTGCTCAATTAATGGAAAAAATGTTTCCAAAAAGTGAAGCCGAAGAATTTGGAACAGAATTTTTAAAACTCAACCATTATAAATCTTCGACTCTAGCAATTTCATATGGACAACGGGAAATCATGAGAGTTGCTGATATCGTTTACACAATGATAAAAGATTCACTTAAACTTTTTAACAATTATGATATTTCAGAAGTCGATAGTATTAAAGATCGTGATAATAAAGTGGATTTTCTCTACAGAGAAATCAAAATGTTTTTACTAGAGCATGCTAATAAAAGTAACAACGCTGTTAATCAACAAATTCTAGATATGATAATGTTCTTAAGTGATTTAGAACGAGCTGCCGATTCGATAGATATTAATTTATTAACTTTAGCTTCAAAAAAAGCAGCTTTAAAACTAGAATTTAGCAATGAAGGATGGGATGAACTTAAAAATCTCCATGAGAATGTCTTAAAAGTGACTTCACTTGCCATTAATTCATTCACTTCAAAAGAGTTATGTGATGAAGCCATAAAATTAAAACGAGAATTAATTAAATTAGAAATGTCACTCAGAGAAAATCATATAGGACGTCTTAATAAAGGAATTCGTGATTCAATAAATACAAGCTCCATTCACCTTGATGTATTAAGTGAATATCGCAGAATTGTAAGTTTATTGGTTTCACATGCCTATAAAAATTCTAATGAAAAATTTCCTTTAACAGATTCAGAAAATAAAAATGATAATTCAAATAAAAAAAGAGGCGACTAAAATGTATAAACTTTTAACTCACAAAAACAAATTATATCGATTTTATACTTTTTTTATTCTCTGCTTTAATTTAATTAATTTAAATCCAGCAAATGCTGGAGTGTTTAGAATTAAAAATCGATCATATGGTAACGTAACTGAACAAGCTGTGGTCACTCAAATTGATAGTGCATTTGATACTTTGGAAACTCAAATCAATAGTAAGTTAACAAATTTTGATACGAGTGATTACTTAAAGGGAATTTCAAACTCATCATCGATAGCATCAAGTGGTATTACTGAAGACCATGATTATAGATTTAAGTATTTTTATTTTGGTTTGAGCGGCGGAATTGCAGCTGATATGGGTTCAACTTCACTTACAAGCCTTACAAATGGTGGTAAAATAGATGACTTTAAGGGTGTAAATGGAAACTTTCAACTCACAATTGGTATGCCTGCTTGGTATTTTAAAATCCCAAAATGGAAGTTTATAAATCCTGATGAAATGAAATTTTATATGGGCTATGCCAGCCAAAATTTCTCGCAAGACAATTATAAATTTGCATTTAATAGTTTTTCTTTTATCGCCCAACAACATTTTTTAACAAATTATAATTTTGGTTGGGGATTATTTAACTGGAATGGTTTACTTGTTTCTACAGGAATTAAGTATTCACAGCTACAGGTTTTATATTCGCAAACATTTTCAGAATCTTCACAGCAGACTATTAGTGCTCCACCCATCACTCCTGATCCCAATCTTACTTTTAATTTTACAAATACAGTTAGCCTTGGAGCAAAGACAAATATTACAACTATTCCCGTTGATGTTTCATCAAGTATCAAAGTACTTTATTTATTTAACCTCCATGGTGGATTTGGTGCTGATATCAATATGGGAAGTTCGCAAAGTATTATTAAAGCCCCAGGTCAACTTTCTGGTTCTGAATCTTCAGGCTTACTTGGAACATTTTCTGGTGATATAGAATTTGATTTAGGTGATAAAGCCTCACCACAAGTTTTAGATGCTCGTTATTTTTTTGGCGGATCAATGGATTTTCGTGTTTTTTCTTTCGGTCTTCAATACACAAAAGCAATAACAAACAACGCACAAGGAATTAGTTTTCAATTAGGTGCCCATTTTTAAAATGATCTTAGCTCTGGATATCCATTTGAATTCATTGTCCAAACATTTATAAAATCCCAATTTAAAAATGAGGCTTGATCTTGGAGTTGCATGTCTGAAAGAGCTGATGTCTCATAAGTATTATTACACCCAATACAAGAACTACTGGCTCTGACGTAAGAGTTAGTAAGAGGTTCTAGATTTTCTTCATACCCAACTAACTTTCCTCCATTGATTCCTGCAGAGATATTTGCATTACTTAAATTATATTTTATATTATAATTTTCAACAGCGTTTCCAACTAGTCCTCCAGCAAAACTTGCGGAAATCGTAGCACTTGTTACTAAATTATTTTCTATATTGGAAAACGCAGATTGTGCAACACTACCACTTATATTGCCGACTATTCCACCAGCAATACTGCCAGCTGTTATTATTCCTGAAAATACACAATTATTTATAAATGCATCCTCATTAATTGAATGAAAGCTAATACTTGCCACCCCACCTACAATATATCCAGTCCCCGAATTAATAATTAAGCTAACTATTGAATTTCTAATTACTCCACTATTTTGACTTACAATTCCACCAACATAATTCGTATCTCTATTAACCCAAATTGTACCAGATGAAACATTAATCTTTTCAATTAATCCATTATTTGATCTTGCAATTGTTGCAAGATAACCAGGGGCTGTAAATCCTAATGGACTAATAAATACATTTTCAAATTTTATATTTCTAATAATTCCTTCATTTATTGAAACAAAGCTAGCACTAGATCCAGAGTTATCAAAAAAATTTAAAATAGTTTTACCGTTTCCTTCTATAACTCCGTTAAAAATAGGTCCCAGATAACCTTCAGACCAGTTTGTACCAACAATACTACCTTCTGTGAGATCAATATCGTTAATTAAAATCTTAAAATTAAAATCTGGATTCATAAGATCTGTACGATTAGCAACGTATTGAATTGTATCAGTGCTTAATGTCTCAAAAACTTCTGTAGAAACTATAAGTAATCCTTGAGAAATGTTCAGAGTTCTACCTAACTTTTGCATATTTAAATATGATGGATCATTAAGAGTAAAATAGGGTGTAATAAGTGAATTTTTATTATTAATTAATAATTCAAATTCACCACCATTTCTTAGTGAGCAAGGCACCGTCACTGGTATATTAATATCACCAGTTACGACGACATCTCCATTTTTAGGATTACATGTTCCACTCAAGCTCCATGCTGGTGTTGAAAGCTCGTTAAAAGTTCTCGTTTGAGCTGATGCTGTTAATTTTGAATTTGCACCAAAATCTAATGTATTTGGAGGATTGACTAACCAACGGAGTCCTTCAGAAATCTCAGACTCTAATAAGTTATTATTATCATCCTTACAAATTGCTTTAAGTTGAAACGAATAATTTTGCCCGTTTATAAGTGTAAGACTTTGAACTTTGTTATTGTGATTTATTACATCCCAACTTTTAATTGTCGAATTATCCAAAATATTAAATACTCGAATATAGTAATTAATTTCAATGCAATTAACTGAGCTGACAATAGAGTCTATCCAATCAATAATTGGAGACTCAGTAAGAGAATCAGACCACGGATCTATATAATTTATAATAGGTTTTGAAATTTGTGGATTATTAACATTCGAATTTGAATTTGGATCTTGCTGAGTTATTGAATTATTTGATTCAAGATTTTCTAAGGTTAAGTAAAAATATCCACATCCACTTAAATAGAAATTAGCTAAAAAAATTATGTACAAAAATTTAATTTTTAAATCAACCATCAATATTTAACTCCAAATTACGATCTGCATTTTTAAAATCAAATATCTTCTTATTATAAACTAAATACTTCATAAAATAATAATTAATTAAAATTTCTAATATTGAGTCGCAATAATGGTTCATATTGATAAATTAGAAGTAAAAAAATCTTACTGCGTTAGATATTAGTTAAAATGAATTTAACCTCGTGACAGTTAAATTTGAAATGCCATAAATTTAGATTATGGAATATGCATTAATACCAGCTTTCAAAGATAATTACATTCATTTACTTATAAATCCGAAAACACGAAAGGCAATTGCCGTTGATCCTGGAGATGGTGACCCAGTAATAGAATTTATAGAAACAAATCGTTTAGATCTTAGTGCTATATTAATTACTCATCATCATTCAGATCATATTGACGGAGTTCCTGGGCTAAAGGCTGTATATAATTGTAAGGTTTATGCTCCACTAAAAAATAAAAAAGAAATTTTTTTTGCAGATACTTATCTTGGTGAAGGTGATTTTTTTATTCAAGATGATTTTAAATTTAATGTATGGGAAATTCCTGGTCATACTCTTGGACACATTGCTTTCTTAGAAACATCAAATGGTTGGTTTTATTGTGGAGATACTCTTTTTGGGTTGGGGTGTGGAAAACTTTTTGAGGGCACAAATGAAATGTTACATTCATCTCTTGAAAAAATAAAAACTCTTCCAAACAATACTCTTATTTTTTGTGCCCACGAATACACCGAAAGTAATCTTAAATTTTCGTTATCACTTCCAAAGGATATTACATATGACGTCAATTTTGAAATGATACAAACTTGGGTCACAAAAAGACGCTCTGCTATGCAGCCCACAATCCCAACAACCATTGAAAGAGAATTGGCCTATAACCTTTTTTTAAGAGTAAAATCCCTAAATGAGTTTACTAAACTCAGAGAACTTAGAGACCAATACCAGGGTTAATTTGACTCATATAACTAACTCGTTATCTAAAATAAGATAAAACTAATTGTCCCTCAAACAATAAATTTGTTATCACTTAAAAAATGAATACTGAAACAACCAATCAATTGAACAACAAAAATCAATGGTCTTTTTTTATTGAAGGCGTTCGATGTTCGAAATGCATTCAAAAATTAGAATCACTTGATAATGATAATAACCATCTTTCAAATCCCCGATTTAATAAAGGGCAGTCGCTTTTAACTTTGGAGGCTGACTCACAAATTACTCCAGAAGAAACTATTAAAATCATTGAAGACAAAGGGTATCGAGCTTATATCATTCATCGCAAATCCGAACTTGAAGAGAAAAAACGATATGAAAATAGAAGTTGGTTAACGAGACTAGCAGTTACTTTTTTTTTCGCAACCAATTTAATGATTTTTTCGGCTTCTTTATACACTGGTGCCACTGGACAATGGAGATTCTTATTTAGTTATTTATCCGGAATATTATATTTACCAGTTTTGTTATACTCGGCAATTCCCTTCTATCAAAATGCATATCAATCTATAAAAGCGAAACAGTTTTCAGCTGATCTTGCTGTAGCAATTGCTTTTCTATGGGGTTCTTTTTTTTCATATATAAACTTATTTCGAGGAAATGATTCTTTTTATTTTGACTCTTCAGCATCTTTTTTATTTTTAATTTTACTTGCTAGATACACACTCTATCGTGCGCAACAAAGTATTGAAACTGAGCTAAATCCTTCATTGCTTTTTAAAAAAAATCCTTTTTATTTACTTTTAAAATCCAATACCACTAATCCAATAAAAGTACAATTTGACCAAATTAAACCCATGGATCAAATTAAGGTTTTACAAAATCAATTGATCCCAGTAGATGGAATTTTAATAAAAACTAAAGCTGAAATTGATACTTCACTTTTTTCTGGCGAATCACTTCCGCAAATAATTGAACCAGGTCAAGAACTCAAAGCTGGTATGGTATTGCTCTCCGAAGAAATTGAAATGCAAGCAAATAACAACTTTGAAAATAGTGAACTTAATCATTTGTTAGAAGGAGTTCTATCCCATCGTCAAGTAAAAACAAAAGCACATACCCAAGCAGAAGTTTATTCACAATATTTATTAAAAACAGTGGCTACCCTTTCTGTTTTACTTCTTTTGTATTTTGGTTTTATCGCAAGCAATTGGAGCGAAGGATTTACACGCTCGCTCGCACTATTTACTATCGCTTGCCCTTGTGCACTTGCACTTGCAATTCCTCTAGCCTCAATTACTACCTTAAAAAGAGCGCTTTCCCATGGAATAATTGCCAAAACACCATTATTATTTGAAAAACTTAACGACATAGACTCTGTAGTATTTGATAAAACAGGAACTTTAACTGAGGGCCATTTACATTTTGAAAGTTACTATCCACCAAATCCAGATACCGTAACTTTACAAATTTTACTTTCTTTAGAAGAGCCGTCAAAGCATCCCCTAGCAAAAACATTAAGTCAAAAGTTAAGAACAGAAGGTATCTCCAAATTGCCAATTACAGATTGGCAAGAAACCATTGGCTCCGGCGTAAGTTGTAAATATAATACTGACACATATGAAATAAGGAGACTTAACGCAACTGATCAGCACGCACCCTATTCGACAGGCTTTTGTCTTTTTAAAAATAATCAACAAGTTCTTTCCGTGTATTTTAAAGATAAACTTAGAATAGAATCTAAAGAAATCATAGATTATTTAAAATCTAAAAATTTAAAAATATATATTTATTCAGGTGACCGAAATACTGTTGTTGAACATATTGCAAATCAGCTTGGTATAGATCAAAAAAATCACTTTGCTCAAATGTCTCCACAAGAAAAAACTATTGAAGTAAAAAAAACAAAAGCCTTAATGGTAGGAGATGGACATAACGATAGCTTAGGTTTAAGTGCGGCACATGTCTCAATGGCAATAAGTGGAAGTGCAGAAACTAGTTTGCAGGCAGCGGATTGTTACAGTCAACATTCAGGTTTAAATGGAATTCCTATTCTTTTTGACTTAAGCAAGTTTTATTTTAGCATCATTCGTCAAAATTTAATCTTAAGCCTTTCTTATAATTTTATTGCAGGAACATTGGCTATTTTTGGTTATATAAATCCACTTGCCGCAGCATTATTGATGCCATTAAATTCTTTAATTGTGATTTCTTTTACTGCCCTTGCTCAGCCAAAAATTTCAGATTCTAATCATTATACGAATGAAACCAAACTCAAAAATTTAACTCCCAAGGAAACTTAGTAATGGAAGTTCTATACTTTATGATTCCAATTACTCTTCTACTTTCTGGTACAGCACTTATTGCTTGTTTATGGGCCATAAAAAAAGGTCAATATGATGATATTGATACACCACCTGAAAGAATATTAAATGAAGATTAAAAAAGGATTAAAATGCTCCGTTTCTTGTGGAGAGTTAATTTTTCTCAACTTTTAAAAAAAATAAAAAACCTAATGAAACTTATTTTGTATAGTTGCATTAATATCAATTGTTCGTATATTTTATATAAACATATATAAATATTTAAAAAGATAAAACTTTGTTTCTATAAGAATAAAAGTGCTTTTTCTTTTTATCAAAAAAACAAGAAAATAAAGAAAACAACAAAAACCTTAAAGGAGAAAATCAGAAAATGAATCAGCATCTGAATTCACAATCATTTTACGATGATGAAATTGTGAAGAAGTTTCTTTGGGCCACAATAATTTGGGGAGGCGTTGCCTTTCTTGTGGGACTCATTGCAGCTCTTCAACTTGCACATTGGCCATTTAACTTAGGTCTTGAATGGATCACTTTTGGTCGCCTTAGACCTCTTCACACTAATGCCGCGATTTTTGCCTTTGCAGGTAACGCGATATTTGCTGGAATCTATCACTCCAGCCAACGCCTGTTGAAGGCGCGTTTGTTTAATGATCTACTGAGTAATCTTCACTTTTGGGGATGGCAATTAATTATTGTTTCTGCAGCTCTCACTCTACCGTTTGGTATTACTTCTGGTAAAGAATATGCTGAACTTGAATGGCCAATTGATATTGCCATTGCAGTAGTTTGGGTTATTTTTGCAGTGAACTTTTTTGGTACTCTTGCAAAAAGAAAAGAAAAACATCTTTATGTTGCGATTTGGTTTTATATTGCCACCATCGTAACAGTAGCTGTGCTTCATATCATTAACTCTTTAGCTCTTCCTGTTTCACCTTTACATAGTTATGTTATTTGGGGAGGAGTTCAAGATGCATTGATTCAATGGTGGTACGGACATAATGCAGTTGCGTTTTTCTTAACAACACCATTTTTAGGTTTAATGTATTATTACATTCCTAAAATTGTGAATCGTCCAGTTTACTCATATAAATTATCAATTGTTCACTTTTGGGCTCTTGTTTTTATGTATATTTGGGCAGGTCCACATCACTTATTAAATACAGCTCTACCTGATTGGTCACAAACTTTAGGTATGATTTTTAGTGTGATGTTATGGGCTCCAAGTTGGGGTGGAATGATCAATGGTCTTCTTACTCTTCGTGGAGTTTGGCATTTATTAAGAACTGAACCTACTGTTAAATTCCTAGTAGCTGCTGTTACCTTCTATGGTATGTCTACTTTTGAAGGCCCATTAATGTCGATCAAGTCTGTAAATGGTTTAGCTCACTATACCGATTGGATTGTTGGTCATGCTCACGCCGGCGCACTTGGTTGGAACGGATTTTTATCTTTCGCACTTTTATATTATTTAGTTCCAAAACTTTGGAATACAAAACTTTACAGTCCAAAACTAGCAACTCAACATTTTTGGATCGGTTTAGTTGGTATTTTGTTGTACTACACTTCAATGCTTGGTGCAGGTATCACTCAAGGTCTTATGTGGAGAGCTGTAGATAAATCAGGTATGTTGATGTACCCAGACTTTGTTGAAACTGTTCAAGCGATCAAACCCATGTTTTGGTTTCGTGTTCTTGGCGGATTAATGTTTATTGCTGGTTATATAATGATGTTAGTGAACTTAATTAAAACTGTTAAAGGCGCTCCAGCATCAGCTCCAAAAGAAGCAATCACTCCTTCTGTAAATACATCGCACGATTCCCATGAATCTGGACACAGAAAGTTAGAAGGTCTCGCAACTGTATTTACAATTCTTGCTGTTATTGGAATTTTAGTTGGATCAATCATTGAAATTTATCCAATGATTAATATCAATAAATATTTAGTTCCACAAAAAACTGTAGAACCATTTACACCACTTGAATTGGTTGGTCGTGATATCTATGTTCGTGAAGGTTGTTACACTTGCCATTCTCAAATGATTCGTAAAATGCCAATGGATGTTTTACGTTACGGTGAAGCAAGTTTACTTGAAGACTCAATGTATGATCATCCATTTCAATGGGGATCAAAACGTACAGGACCTGATCTTGCTCGTGAGGGTGGTAAATATCCTGATCTATGGCACTACCGTCATATGATGGATCCTCGAAGTACATCTCAAGAATCATTAATGCCTCCTTATGCTTGGCTTGGAAGTAAATCTCTTGATTTTAGTATTTTAACTAAAAAGTTAACTGCTCTAAGAACTTTAGGTGTTCCGTATGATGATAATACTATCGCAAATGCAATTAGCTTAGCAGAAGCTCAAGCAAAACCAATTGCAGAAGGATTAACTTCACAAGGTGCTCCAGCCGGACTTGAAAATAAAGAGATCACTGCTGTGATTGCTTATCTTCAAGCTCTAGGTAAAAAAGTAAAATAAACTGCTAGAAATAAGGTGATAACATGAAATCAGAAGCATTTTTATATTATACTGATCAAAATCTTACTCTCATTGCATTTGCAATTTTTGTAATGGTTTTTTCAGGAGTTTTATTTCAAGTTTTTCGGCGCTCAATGCAAGGTCACTATAAATACATGAGCGAGTTGCCGTTCAACGATAACAAGGGAGAAACATTAAAATGAGCAACGATAATAATCAATTTGACCAACCAATTGCAGGTCATGAATATGATGGAATTAAAGAGTTTGATAATCCACTTCCTATGTGGTGGTTATGGACTTTTTTTGGAACCATAATTTTTGCATTTATTTATTTTATTCATTATGAAATGGGTGCTGGTCCAAATCTTGATCAAGAATTAAAAATGGATTTGGCCACAATAAAAGAAGTAGCTGCGGCAAATAGCGCAGCTGCTACTACTGCTGGTGGGGGTGGTGAACAACCACCCGCTGCTGATGATTTAAATGCTGTGATTGCAGATAAAGCGAGAGCCGCTGAAGGTAAAACTATTTTTGCAGGTAAGTGTGCTAGTTGCCATGGTAATGAGGGGCAAGGCTTAATTGGTCCAAACTTAACAGATAAATTTTGGATTCATGGTAGCAAACCTACAGACATGGTTACTGTAATTGCAAAGGGTGTTTTAGATAAAGGTATGCCTCCATGGGAAACTCAGATGAAAGCTACAGAAATTAATTCTGTTGTTGCTTATATTGTTTCAATTAAAGGTACAAATCCAGCAAATCCAAAACCAGCCCAAGGGGTTGAAGACAAAGAATATTAATTTTTAATATTTGCATATACTAAATTTAGAAAAATAAAAATTGGGGAGTTGATATTATCAAATATCACTCCCCTTTTTTTACTTTACTTTATTCTTATTTTTTTAAATGACATACAAAAGCATATTCAACCGATGTTAAATCTATTTCAATGTAATCATCTTTTTGGAGAACACCTAAAAAATTTGATCCATAAAAATTTTGTCCAGAACCAGCAAGTACTCCTTCGGAATCTTTATTTCGAAAATAATAATTTAATTTAGATAGTTTGTGTGGTTCAATAATCATGGATGAAATAATAAATTCCAAAGTTTTACCATTATTTAATTTTAATTCACTTTTGCAAGTTATATCATCTATTGAGTTTTCTTTTTTACCCTCTATATTTTCTCTTTTATCCTCTCTTATCAATCGAAAATCTAAATTATGAACAGCTCCATCAAGAGGTCTTCCGGTAACTGGATTTAATTCTATCACATGACATACATTATTAGCGACTTTCGGGCAAAGTGGTTTTTCATTTGGATCTGCCCAAGAATCGGCTAAACAAAAATTAGAATTAATAAACCAGCATAGGACACAAGATATAATTATTTTTACATTCATATTTACTCCTTTTTTATCAATGGTTAATTCACATTGATTAATTTGATCTTCAATTGGTTTATTGATTTAAACGATTTCCGAAAATAAAACCTTAGTTCAGTTTTCAATTTAAAGTGTTAAACTTTAATATTTATCAACTAATTTACTTAGCTAGTTGAAGTTAAATGACTTTTTACTTATTAACTTCATTTTAACTTCTAGGCTTTAGTAAATAAAAATTATTACGATATGATAAATATGGATATTTTAGGATATAATGATTACAAAATTTTTTTAAAAAATGTCATCAAGGAGAGACCAAAAAAAGGTCATGGTGTTCTTAGACAACTCTCAGAATATTTGAATCTTCATCCCACTATGTTATCGCATATATTAAATGGAAAAAGTCACTTCAGTTCAGATCAAACATTTTTAATCACTCAATTTTTAGAGTTTGATGAAATTACATCAGAATACTTCGAAACCCTGGTTGAATTAAATAAAGCTAGTCATCATTTATATAAAGATAAACTTCAAAATAAGTTAAAAATAATAAAAGCTAAATTTGAAAAACTCAAATACTACATTGATGACGAAAAGAAAAAAACACTTAAAGAATCAGAACAAGCTTATTATTATTCTGATTGGTCTTATGGAGCAACTCGTTTATTATTTAGTATCTATGATACAGAAGAAGAAGTGAGAAAACAGTTAAAAATATCTGAAAATCGGTTTGAAAAAATAATTTCATTTCTCGTTCAAGCTCAAATTTTAATAAAGGATGGAAATAAATTTAAACTAAGTGATAAATTAACATTTATTGATGAAAAATCGCCTTTCATTTGGCAAAATCACCGCAACTGGAGACAGAAAGGGATTGAAAGACTTGATAGAAAGACCGAAAAAGAATTTTTCTTTACAGCACCAATGACTTTATCAGAACAAGACTTCAGTGCAATCCGAGAAATTTTACTTAAAACTATAAAAAAAATATCTCAAAAAAATATTTCTTCAAACCCAGAATTACTAGCATGTTTAAATATAGATTGGATTACAATAAAAAATTAAAATTATTTGTTTTTATAATTGATTACGAAAAACCAATGTAACTTCATCTAAGATATTCTCGTCTAAACCCATTGGTACATATGGATTTAGGTTTACTAGAAATTTCTTAACTCTTCGGGGTTGATTTTTTAATAGCAAATCAGATAGTCTACGATGCTCTTCTACAGAATCAATATCTTTAAAAGACTTTTCATCCTCGAGTTCTTGCTGAATTTCTTGATCAATGGAATCTTCAACATTTGCAATAGCTTCGCTTTTAGTCAATTCATTGGTTCTATATGGTTCAACAGTATATTTATAATTTAAACTTCGCAGAATGTTATCATTAACATCTATACAAACTCTATTAAGATCCCATTTACCAGTTGGATAAATTCGTTTTGGATACTTATTTTCTATTCCATTTTTTATTTTACTCACAACTTTTTCTATTTCAGCATAATTTGGAATATCAATACTATTTGTGTCTGCTTTATCTGAAAACTTTCCTTTTAATGCTTTAGTTAAATATTCTACTTGTTTTCGCTCATAACTAAAATCATCTTCATCAAAATATTCGAGTTCTCCTTTTAAATCTATATTTTTTACATCATAACATTTTGTTTTATTTGGTTTAAAGTTATATTGATAAATTCTTTCTAATTGCTCAGGACGACTAAAGCTAATTGGCAGTGACTCCCCTGTTAAAATAGTTTCAGAAAAAACTGTCAAAAAAGTATTAAATATCTCTTCATGTTTCATGCTATAAAACGATCTAGATAAAAGTTTTGAAACTAACTTCTGAATTTTCACAGAATTAACTTCAGTTGAATAACTATAAAAAAGTTCATGAAGTTTTAGTGCAACTCGATTAATAATATCAAGTTTTAAATAATAGGGCCGATAAATTTTAATATAGAAAAAATCAAACCGTGCTAGTTGAATACAATTAAGATATTTACATACATCTATGTTTTCATCACTTTGGTCAAAAGTGAACTCTAAAGGCTTATCAGTAAAATGCCAATTCATAGTTTGAGTATAATTATTCAATAATTTGAGACCCAAGTTTGGAATTTGATTTTTAACTTTTCGTAAAATAATATTAATCAGTAAATCCACTATTTTCTCTGAGAATTCAAAATTCACATTGTTTACTATGTTTTTCAGTTCACTGTTAAAATATGAACCAAAGGTATTTAATTCCTCGGGTGTTAAATAACTAAGTAGCTCAGTGGGAGCATCCAGTAAATAATTTTGTTGATTAGTTTCAGTATTTATTTGGTTTATAACTAGATCTAAAACTTGAATGACCTCTTCATTTTTTCCGTCTATATTTTTTAAATTAAATAAAACCCCGACGCCGCCTCCAGCATAATCTCCGGCCCCTCCAGCAAAACTTATTTCAAAAAAGCAAATAACTGAAAGAATACTAACCAAAAAGTTATTACTTATTTTATTTACCTTGAAAAGATTATTAAAGTTATTTAAAAAATATTTCAACTCACGAACTCCTGAATTTAAAATTCAACTTATGACTACTTTAACTTTAAATTGAAAACTTGATTTTAATTAAAAAGTAGAAAACTCTAATAACTCATCTTTCGGTTTCTATTAAATTTTCAAATAATAAAAAATATTTTTCTAATATTTGTATAGATTCTTCTTCCTCAACCATTGTAGATTTATTTAATACTATTGATTTTTCTAAAATTTTATCCTTTTCATTATCCACTATGTAATTTGTGTTCCTCGAACTCACATTCATTCTCTTATTAATAAAAGTAAATGTATAAAGCATAGGATCTGTCTCAACTTCATTTATTGATGTTATAATTGGAGTCAAATTTTTTCCATTTAAAATGTCTCTCATTGTTTTACTTGGATCTTTAAAATCATCTGAAGTTAAAAAAATTGAAGCATTTTCACTTAGTATATATAGACCATAGTTAGAAAAAAAATCTAATTTATTTGGACCTTTTCCCCACAATAGGAGAATTAATTTATTATTTAAATAGCTATAATTAAATAAAATTGGCGCAGAACTAAGCATACCTGTAGAATCATAAATCACATTTTTTTTCAAATCCAAGAATCTATTGATTAGATTTTTTTTCCGATTTATTAAATCAATACTTAAATTAGAATTTGCTGTTAATTCAAATGTAAACTTATCAAAACTTGGTTTTAAGTAGTCGAGCAAAGGTTTAAATAATCCTGGTTCTGGAGCCTCCCAGTTTTCAATGTATAATGGAGAACTAGGATTATAAATATCTAAAGTTACTTCATTAGAATAACTAAGTGACGAATCTAAGATTATATAAAATACAAATAATGCAAATAAATATTTTCTATGAGTTTTTTTCATATAATCTATCCTTTTTCCAAGATTTCTATAATTTTGAACTCTACCAATTAAAAAAATTGTGACTTTTGAATTTACTAATTTAATATATTATAAAATCCAGTTTTATAAAACTGTAGAGATTTATACAAATCGCCAATAAATGTCCTAGCGTGAAATAACACAGCGATTTTATCCGCACATATTAAATCAAATACCCTCACAAATTGACAAACAATTGCTACTATTTGAGTTCATTTCAATTGCTGGTACAAATAAGTTGGTCCATAATTATTGGACCAGTTTTTTTGTACCAGTAAAAATTATCATTAAGTTTAGTTAATAGTTACACCTAACGTATGTCTTTTACCCACAAAAACACCCAAAAACACCCATAAATAATAATAAATGTAGCTTTTATGGGTGTTTTTGGGTATATTTTTGGATATGAGACCACCAAAAATTAGCTTACTTTCCAAAGAAATCACATACCTTATCGGGGAACTTGATGAGTTTAAAGGCCGCTGGGCAGCCACCCAGGCTTTGGCCCCAGATAGATTGGCGGCACTTCGCCAAGTCGCCACTATTGAATCAGTTGGATCAAGCACTCGTATCGAAGGAGTTAAACTCACCAACTCCGAAATCGAGTCCTTGCTACGAGGAGTAAAAACTTACTCCTTTAAGTCCCGCGATGAACAAGAAGTAGCTGGTTACGCTGAATTAATGGAGATGATTTATACTTCTTATAATGAAATTCCGTTTAGTGAAAATCACATCCAGCAAATGCATAGTGTTCTTCTCAAGTATAGCTCTAAAGATGATCGCCATCGTGGTAATTACAAGAAATTTGCCAATAGCGTGGAGGCCTTCGGTCCTGATGGTAAAAGTAAGGGAGTAATTTTTCTAACAGCTACACCATTTGAAACACCGGCTTTGATGTATGAACTTGTTGAATGGACCAATAAACAAATTACAATTAAGGAATTGCATCCATTACTAATAGTAGCTGTATTCGTCGTTGTATTTCTTCATATTCATCCATTTCAAGACGGTAACGGTCGCCTTGCACGAGCGCTCACAACTTTTTTACTTTTAAAACTTGGGTATAGTTATGTTCCATACAGTTCTTTTGAAAGTGTTATCGAGAAGAATAAAGATTCTTACTATTTAGCCTTGCGCCGAGGACAAGCTGAACTCGAGGAACTAAATTCTAAGATCAAAAGTAAAAATAAAACTAAATCCAAGTCCAAGTCTAAAACTAAACCAGGTGGTCTGATAGATTGGTATGAGTTTTTTTTAATATCTATGCAAAAACAAAAAATTGCACTCGAAACAAAAATGAAAGACGAATTGGCAGCAGCAAAAATGCCGCACATTTCTTTACAAATAATAGAGCTTATCAAAAGTCGTGGACCAACTTCTATTGGCGAGGCTGTAGCTACTATAGGTGCTAACCGTAATACAATGAAGGTTCATTTCAAAAATTTAGTAGAGGATGGATATATTGAAAAGCAAGGCGTGGGTCGTGGCATAAGGTACAGATTACGATCTTTATAAAAAATTAAATATCTTCATTTAACTTTATACTACCTTAAAAAAATATTTTTCATGTTGGTTTAAAAATTTCTTTGCAAGCCTCTAAATAATGTAAAAATCGAATATTTCCTCGTTGATGTGATACAGAATCACGCGATACAACAAGAAACTCCTCGGTTTGATAGGTTAACTAATCTATGGATCATACTCCATAATTGTCGTACAAATATGGAGTGAAGTCAACAGCCCACGAAAAGTCGAACGGTCTCTAAGACATTTCTTCTCAATTAACATAACATAATAAAATCAAACAAACTTTATATTTTCTATTTTAATATTTTAATTTAAGCTGGTGTTTTGTGAGGAATATAAAAAATGGAAGAACCAGTAAAAGACAGGCTAGCGACTACAGATGAGTTTGGCGATCGAGTATATATTTATGTTGCAGAAGTTAAAGGTTTTTTTCGCAAACATCGAAATTGGACCCAAGCGATTTTAATATTATTTTTTCTGATTATGCCTTGGATAAAAATAAATGGCGAACAGGGAATATTGCTTTCCTTACCTGAGCGAAAATTTTCGTTTTTTGGTTTAGTTTTTTATGCGCATGATGGGCCTTTAATATTTTTCATACTTGCAATATCAGCGATTGGATTAGCTCTTGTCACCGCTATATGGGGACGAGTCTGGTGTGGATGGGCTTGTCCGCAAACGGTATTTATAGATGGAGTTTTTCGCCGGATTGAATACTGGATTGAGGGCCATCATATTCAAAGACGTCAACTCGATGAGGCCCCATTCTCCTCGCAAAAATTTTTTAAAAAATTATTTAAATGGATTTTATTTTTTATAATTGCAACAATTATCGCCCATAGCTTTATCGCCTATTTCGTTGGCGCAGAAAATTTAGTGAAAATGATTTCACATACCCCATCTGAAAACTGGGTAGATTTTTTAATTGTAAGTGGTATCAGTTTAATTCTCTTATTTGATTTTGGATGGTTTAGAGAGCAATTTTGTTTTATTGTATGTCCTTATGGACGATTTCAATCGGTGCTTCTTGATAACAACTCTATGAATGTTATGTATGACGAAAAAAGGGGTGAACCACGTAAAGGCTCTCTTAAAAAAATTAAACCTCTTGAATTAGGAATCCCAAATCAAACTCTTAACCAAAATTCAGAGCAAGAAAAAGAAGGCGACTGTGTTAATTGCAAAAGATGTATCATGGTTTGCCCTACAGGTATTGATATCAGAAGAGGCTTACAAATGGAGTGCATTCATTGCACAGCTTGTATTGATGCCTGTGATGAAATCATGGAAAAAGTAAAAAAGCCAAAAGGACTTATAAGATATTCTTCGACAGCTGAGATGCAAGGAGAGAAAAGAATCATCTGGAATTTTAGAACAATCCTTTATTCCTTTTTAATTTTAGGTGCCTTTTCAATTTTAACTTATAAAATCACAACCAGAGAAGATCTTCATTGGGTTATGTTAAGAGAAAAAACTACTCCTTATAGGATATTAGATGGACAAGAATCTGGTTTTATTATTAATCAATTTAAAGCTCATATTAGAAATCAAACTCATTCTGAAATGAAAATCCATTTTCATTTAAAAGATGATGCGGTTTTAAATCAAAGTGCTAAACTGATTCAACAAGCAACGGAAATCATCTTAAAACCAGGTGAATCTCAAACTCATTTATTATTTATTAAATTTAATAAAGAAATGACTAAGGGAACAGGACAAAACCCAATCCCTGTAGAAGCTGATTATGAATTGGATGGTAAGCAATTTAAACACGAACAAACTGCAAAACTCTTGGGCCCCTTGTCATGATGCTTGCTTGCTTACTAATACAGAGTTGGTTAGCATCTGATTTATGCCTACAAATGTAAATTTATTTAAATATTTAAGTGATCGCGGTTTAGTTCATAACTCTACTCCTAACATTGAAAAATTCTTAATAGATAATCAACAAAATGTTACCCCACCTAAAGCCTATTGTGGTTTTGATCCATCTGGAAAAAGCCTTCAAGTTGGAAATTTGGTGGCTCTTCTTCTTTTAAGACGAGCACAACTTCACGGCGTTAAACCTCTTGCTCTTTTAGGTGGAGCAACAGGATTAATTGGAGACCCCTCTGGTAAAAAAGCAGAACGCAGTCTTTTAGATCTAAATACTACTCAAGAAAATATTGAAAGTATTAAAAAGCAAATTTCTCAATTTATTGATTTTGAACCTGGAAAATATCAAGCACAATTTGTTAATAATTATGATTGGTTTAAAGATTTTAATTTTATTCAATTTTTACGTGATGTGGGCAAGCATATTACCGTAAATTATATGATTGCAAAAGATAGTGTTAAATTAAGAATGGAAACTGGAATTTCCTATGCTGAGTTTGGTTATATGCTTATGCAAGGGTATGATTATTTACATTTGTACGAAAATCATGGCTGCTTAATTCAATTAGGTGGGAGTGATCAATGGGGCAATATCACAACGGGTATAGAACTCATTCGCCGTAAACATGGTGTGGAAGCCCATGCAGCAAGCTGCCCGCTCTTAACAGATGCTGCCGGCAATAAATTAGGTAAAACTGAAAATGGAGCCGTTTATCTAGATCCACAAATGACAACTCCATTCCAGTTTTTTCAATATTGGTTACAGCGCCCGGACTCCGAAGTCATTCCATTACTAAAAGCACTCACTTTATTAGACAATCATACAATTGAAAGCTGCGAGCACTTAATAAAAACTGCACCCGAAAAAAGAGATTCTCAAAAAGTATTAGCAAAAACTCTTACTGATTTAGTTCATGGTCAAGATACTTGCCAATCAATTGAAGAAGCTTCTCAAGTTTTGTTTTCAAAGTCTCCAGAAACCATAGCAAACCTTTCTAAAGCAGGACTTGCAACTTTAGCTAAGGAAGTACCATCTACACAAATAAGCACTCTTAATGGACTTTCTATTCTTGATCTTTTAATAAATTCGAAAATGTGTGAAAGCAAGGGTGAGGCCCGAAGACACATTCAAGGCAATGCAGTTACCATTAACCGTACAAAAATTACTGATGATAAGCTCATTTTAAATGATGATTATTTTAAAAATAATAAATTTATCTTGCTAGGTTTAGGTAAAACTCAACTGCATTTAGTAATAAAAGATTAAATTGGAATTTTGTGAAACTAGATAATAAAGATATTCATGATATTAAAAATAATCTCACAATTGCGACTGGCTTACTGCGTATTAGCATTGCAAAATTGGAAGCTTTTGAAAGATTAGCTCCGCGAGCTGAAATTGATGCTATCGTTGATCGAATCAATCGTTCAATTACTGCCAATGAAAAAATTCTTACTTTTCTGGAACAAAAAAAATTAGATTCACTTGATTAAAGTTAACAATTTAAGTATCAACTCTGTCCAGACCAAGAAAATTTAGTAATTGGAAGTAAAAATCATATGACTATTGTAAATAAAATTAGCTCAAATATAACTATTCTTATAGTATTTTCGATTTTCAATCTTTACTCTTTTATAAGTTTTTCTCAGTATCAATTAGAAGATACTTATGCTGTTTCTTTTTTTAATTCTCCATGGAACGTTACCAATAAAGATTTAAAACCAACAGTTTCTAACTCACAGGTAACAATTGAAGTTTACCCCAATTCATTAAGACAAAAAATGTGGGGATTTGGTGGCAGTATTACTGAATCATGTTTTGATAATTTATATAAACTAAATAAAGATGAACAAGAGTCTTTCTATACTAAATTGTTTTCCAAGAAGGATGGGGCAGGTCTTGATTTTTTAAGAATTCCTATCGGTGGTAATGATTTCTCAAGATTTGATTACACGCTTAATGATTCAAAAGAACCTGACCTCGAACTATTAAAAATGAATTTCGAACCTCTTAATGAATACATTACTTTTATTAAAAAAGCACAAACAATAAATCCTACTCTTAAGTTCATGATTACTCCTTGGTCTCCACCTGCTTGGATGAAAGAACCTGCACAACTTCGAGGAGGTCAATTACTAGAAAAATATTTTTATGTATATTCACTTTACTTGATTAAAATTATCAAACACTTTGAACAAAATGGAATCCCTATTAATTATTTAACCATACTTAATGAGCCTATGTCTGAACAAGCAAAATATAACTACTATTACCAACAAGCTTATATGAGTCCTCAGCATCAAGAAAAATTAATTACTGAATACTTAAAACCATTGATTGAACAGGAACAACTCTCAACTCAAATATTAGCACATGATCACAATTGGGACAATTCTTGGGATTTAATAAATATTTTACGATCAAATACTAAATTCGTAAATTCTATAGGTGGATTTGGTTATCACTGTTACGGCGGACAATTTAATGACTTTATCAACTCAATGAAATATTTACCCCCAGAAGTTCCGGTCTTTCAAACTGAATGCTCTGGTATTCATAAATCTGGATTCAATGTAAATTCAGAGGGTGTTGATTTTTTATGGTGGTTACAAAATCAAGTCCTCGATGCCACAAGAGCTGGGGCAACAGGTGCTTTAAGTTGGAATTTATGTTTAGATAATAATGGAAATCCTCATAATGGTGGTTGTCCTAATTGCCGAGGACTATTAACCATTAACCCCAACGAAAATAATTCTAATTTTAGAATTTACCCAACTTCTGAATGGCATGCACTTGCTCAAGTTAGTAAATTTATTGATTCCAATAATACTTATAAAATTGATAGTACGGATACAGGTTGGAGTGAGTTACAAAATGTCGCGCTTAAAAATGCAAAAGGGCAAATAGTGATTGTTGTTAAAAATCCAACATACTTTAATAAACAGGTATTGATAAAAATTGAAGAGTCTCGCTTTGGAGCTTTATCTGTACCCCCAATGGGTGCAGTATCAGCAATATTTAATAGAAATAAATTTTCAAACTAATCTTGATTTAAACCCATACGAGGGCCGTATTTTTCTAGCAATTCATTATAAATCATATCGCCCATACCTATTCCGCCTTTATCACCCCATGATTCAACATACTGTTGATCTAGTTGTTCACGATAATAAGTTTCGGCAAAACTTGATTTAAACATATCCGTGGTTGGTACAGTGGACCTCATTTGCTTTACCATGTCTCGCAAAAATTGTTTTTCATAGAGTTCCGCGACATCGCGCATTTTCTTTTTTATTTTAGTATTACGTGATTCTGATTCATGCTGAATTGATCTCAATAAAATTGGTTTGGTTGAATTTTCTTCAACTGGATTATTATTTTTATTATTAATGTCATTAATTGATTTTTCACTATTTTGTATAATTGGTAGTGGTGATGTATTTTTATCGAGTGAGTAAAATTGTTTTTTCTCAACAAGAAGAGCTTTCGAAAAACAATTTAAAGAACAAAATAAAATTATAAAAAAGGTGGGGAGGTCAGTTAGTAGTACATGTGCATCCTGCACTTGACTCTTTTGCTTCGGCCTATCACCATTCCTTGGCGAGTGCTGAAAAAACTTGTCTACTGTTTCCTGCAAGAAACTTTTGACTCGTGACCATCCTTGGTTCGTGCTTCCTAATCTGCCCCCCCGTTGTGAAAAAAACATCCATGTTCTTTTCACAAGAAAAACTTGATCTAATAATAGTGTATAGAACTTTGTAAAAATCTTATACAAAATTCTCATAAAATTTGTAATTCCCCGTGCAAAGCTCCAGCTGCCTTTATAGACTGAAGTATAGTTATCAGGTCTTTGGGAGAGATTCCAAGCTTATTTAAAGACTGGACTAGCTCTCCGACACTAATTGCGCCTCCGACAATTGCAATTTTCTCTTCTGTAGTTGCATTTGATTTTTTGTCTGCATTCGCTGTTGGTGATGCAACTTTAATTGAAATTGCTCCATGACTAATTGCTACTTTTGAAATTTTCACTTTATCACCAATAACCACTGTTCCTGTTTTTTCATTGATAACTACTTTAGCTTGAGTATCAGGTGTCACCTCAATTGTTTCTATATTTGCTATAAAATCCACACCACGCCCCTCAAAATTCGATGGAACAACAATATCAATTGTCGCTGCATCTTTTGCACTTGCATACAAACCGCCGAGTTCTTTATTTATTGTAATTACAGCTCTTGCAACAGTTGTAAAATCAGGGTTATGAAGAGTCAGTCGAAACATTTTTCTAGAATTAAAATCACTGACAATATCTTTTTCTATCATTGCTCCATTAGGTATTCGACCAACTGTCTTTGGAGTATCTTTATCACCACCAATAAAAATTGCTCCTTGAGCTACAGCAAACACTTCTTCATTGGCCGCTCTCAATGGAGTCATTACTAAGTTTCCACCAGCAAGACTTGTCGCACTTCCAATTGAATTCACAACAACATCAACAGCGTTTCCTGCTTTACCAAAAGCTGGAAGAGTAGCGGTAACAATAACTCCAGCCACATTTTTACTTTCAACATCTTGATTATCTAACTTGATACCAAGCTTTTCGAGCATCCTTACAAAACCCTTTTGAGTAAATTCTGTTTTGCTATCACCTGACCCTTGCAAACCAACCACTAAACCATATCCTAGTAATTGATTTTCACGAACGCCTCTAATGTTTGCGATATCTTTTAACCGTGAAGAATGCGCAGATAACGAAAGACAAGTTAATATAAAAATAAATAAATAATTTAAATTTGAAAATGACATTATTACCTCACTCTACTCTTCGTAGACTTACGACATCCCATTGCGGATCAAATAATTTATTAGAACTAATTGTATCTTCAGAAAAATCCTCAGGCCTTACAAATCCTGTGACAATAACTTTATACTCCCTCTTCCCAATCATAAAACCTTGGGCACCTTTTACTCGGTAGTTTCCATCTGCCAAACGCTCGACTACTCTTGTTGGAACCACGTCTACATTGAAAGGTGTTTCATCACTTGTAGCAGATTGCTGCTCTTCAATATTTGTTTGCGGGAGTGGTTTAAATTTATTATTTGAGGAAGCAATTTTATTATTTTCATTCGGGAGCGATGAATTTTTTTCTAAGGTAGAATTAGTTGATTCTACAGATTTTCCATTTGCAGTTGCATTTGCATTGCCTCCCTCTGAAGCCAATGCACGCATTCGTTCTTGATTTTGCTTATTTATAAATTCAATTCTGGCCAATAGTTTTTTAACAACTCCAACTTTTGTTTCAATTTGTGATCGACCAGCACCTTCAAGTTTTACGTTTAATAAGTCACCTTGTTTTCGTTGCTTATTTTGAGTAAATAAGTATGCACTCTGTCCATCATTATTCCATAATGAACCTGCTTGAGAATGCACTTCGCTTTCATCCTCAAGTGATTTACGTGTTGAACGACGATATCTTTTATCACTAAAGGTGCCAATATTTGGGTTTTCAGAAAATTTAATATAGTCTGGTTTTGATTCAGATGGAGGTTGCATCATTGCAGTGGGATTTATCACTTTGGATTTATCTTCTGAATCAAAATGGCTACAATGAATAGCTAAAATACCTATTAAACCTAAGCTCAAACTTTTAAGAAATTGTCCTTTTAATTTTAATTTTATTATAAATTGTAAACGCATATTATTTTACCTCAACTAATCCCTTACCAATAATTGTACCTGCAAATATTTTTTGTGAGTCAGGGTTTTTTAATTTGATATAATCTCCCAAATACCCCGAAGCTTCTGCCGTAGCTTGACTAGAAATTTCAAAATCTGAACCCATCATTTTAACTTTTACCATTTGTGATTTTTCAACAAGATACTCTCGTTTTAAATCTTGAGAAGTTATAAACTGTCCAGCACTCAAACCTCTACTTAAAGCACGTCCTTCAAAAGATTCTGGTTCGGTTAAAACTTGATTTTTAAATGTAATATCTTTTTCACTTAAGATCCAATCTTCTGAACTTACACGATCACCAATAAATAAATTTTTATTTAATACTGGAACTTTTCTTAAAATTGAAAATTCAACACCTAAACTTAAAGATGAGTGAACTTTTTCTGATTCAAAATAAATTCTCACAAAATTTTTAGCCTCAAATTGCAGTGGCTTATCAATAGATAAGCGCAAATCACGACATGAAAGATTTGTTGGAGAAAATCTAATTATTTTTACAATGGGGTCATCAGATGTATATTGTGATGTTTTTTTTAATTCACTTTTAACAAAATTATTTAAAAAGCCTTCGGTAAGTACAGAAACTTGCTCCCACTTAATACTTTCTGGAACCTGAAGATTTGCCTGTATATCACAAATTTCTTTTCCCTGTTTTACTTTTTCAAGAATCAATTTGTGCGATAAATTATTTTTATTTAAAATGACTTTCTCATTCAAACAAGAAAATATATTGTTTGAAACATCCTTTGCGTCTTCACCACTTTTATCTTTAAAATCAGAAATATTAGACCAATCAATATTTTGAAAACATAAGTCACCCCAATTTGATTTTAAAGACCAAATCAAATTAGTATTTGCAAATCCATTAGCACTTTTTAATAAACTTGTGAAATTAAATAAAATAAAAATAGCAAAAATATTTTTCATATAACAATATCTATCCTTATCTCAAACTGTTTACGGCTTGAAGCATTTGATCCGCAGCTTGAACTGCTTTAGAATTAGTTTCATATGCTCTTTGAGCTGTAATCATATTTACCATTTCATCAACAATATTTACATTACTCGTTTCTAATTGCCCCTGAGAAATATATCCTGATCCACTCAAACCAGGTCGAACAGTGTTAGCCACACCGCTAGCTGGCGTTGTTACAAATAAATTTTTACCAACGGCTTTCAAACCAGTTGGATTTATAAATGTTGCAATATCAATTTGTCCAACTTGTTGGGGAGGTCCTGATAACTCTTGTATAACACTTACGGCCCCCGAAGGTGAAATTTCAATTCCACGAGCATTAGGCGGAATAGTAATTTCAGGTTGCAATGCATTTCCATTTCGATCTGTTAGTTTACCTGTAGGATCTTTTTTAAATGCACCATCTCGAGTAAATGCAGTTTGTCCATCAGGAGTCTGTACCTGAAAAAAACCACTACCTTCGATTTGTAAATCTAAAGCACCTTTAGTAATAATCGCTGAACCATCTTCAAAATCTTTTTGAATAGCAGAAGTTCTTACCCCTAATCCTGTTTGTACACCGTTTGGCGAAACTGCATTATCTCCAGTCATTGCACCTGGTTCTTTAATTGTATGGTACATAAGATCTTCAAATTCAGCACGTGATCTTTTAAATCCATTGGTGTTTACGTTTGCCAGATTATTCGAAATAACATCCAAGTTAGTTTGTTGCGCTTGCATTCCTGTTGCTGCTGTATTTAAACTTTTAATCATTTATTGATCTCCCCATAAAAAAATAAACAGTTACTTTGGAACAGTATTAACAATTTTATCTGCAATTCCATCATATGCTTGCAGTGCCTTTTGAGTTGTCTCAAATAACCTTGTTGCCGCTATCATATCTGTCATTTCTTGAACAACATTGACATTACTAGTTTCGATTGCGCCTTGATGTAAGTTCGGATTAGCCATAGGATTTATTTGGGTGACTTGATTTGGACGAAATGAATATAAGCTTTGCCCTTCTTTTTGAAGTCCATTTTTATTTGATACTTCAATCACAGATAATTTACCAATTGATTCGTTGTCTTGAACAAGTTCGCCATTATTAGAAATTGCCAATGGCAACGTCCTATTTAATTTTAATATTCGCTCTTCTGGAGGCACTCCAGGTTCTGCCTTTTTTAAAATAGGATAACCATCTTTAGTAACCAGTTGACCAAGACCATCAACAGAAAATGAACCTGACCTGGTCAATCGCAATCCTTTTGGTGTTATAACTTCAAAAAAGCCTTCTCCTTCAATTGCAACATCCAATGAATTTCCAGTTTGTTTTAAACTCCCTTGCGTAAAATCAGTAAATGTTCCAATGGGGTCAACATAGCTTTTATCACCACCTTGCATATCATAAAAACTTTCAATCGAAGCTTCGACTTTAGGAACCTGAATGACTTGAGGTGATTTTTCATATGCAGTTAAATATTCACGAAAAACTTGCTGATCCTTTTTAAACCCAGGAGTATTAACGTTTGCCAAATTATTTGAAGTTGTTTCAAGTTTTAAGTTTTGCGCCATTGCTCCACTCAAAGCAGTATATAATCCTTTAATACTCATAAAAAACTTCTCCAAATTTCAAATTATATTCGCTCGCGATTAAAACTAAAAAGCTCATTTCCTGCCAATCACTAAATACTTTGTTAGAAAGCAATCAGGGTGCCATGGATATTGCAAGACCTGTGGTGAGATTTTCAAATCTTAAGTCTAGAAAAATCGTCAATTTTTAATTTTAATTTATATTTGAGTGTCAAAAATTTGTTTGATGAAAAACCAAACTTTCGTTTGTAAATGCATAATAAATATCGACGATCTCTTTTATTAAAATGATACTGTATATGTTAATGAATTTGATATTAAAAAGTTGTTAGATAAAGTTTCACTAGCTTCTTAGAATAATATCATTCTTCAAATTTTTAACTAAAAAGGTTGATGATGTGATGATAAATCAAAAAGTTTTTTTCCACATATTAATAACCATATTCTATCTTACTTCATCAGTGGGACAAACTGCGATACGAAGCCCCATTCAAACTTCGACTCCCCCTCTTATATTTGATGTTCCTGTCACTTATAATAAAGAAGTTAGTCGATGGATCAAATATTTTCAATCAACTGGTCGTAGTACTTTTAAGCGATGGTTAGAAAAATCTGAAAAATATTTTCCGATAATTCAAAATGAACTGATTCAAGCAAATCTTCCAAAAGATCTTGCCTATCTAGTAATGATTGAAAGTGGCTTTGTAGCCAATGCAAAATCAATGGCAGATGCGGTGGGTCCTTGGCAATTTATAGAAAGTACTGGTGAGCGATATGGACTTCGAAATTTATGGTGGTTAGATGAACGCCGTGATTTGCGCAAAAGCACTATCGCTGCAATTCGATATATAAAAGATCTGTATGTTGAGTTTGAATCTTGGTACTTAGTCGCTGCAAGTTACAATATGGGCGAAAATGGTTTAAATCGAGTTATAAAAAAATATAAAACAAAAGACTATTGGAAACTTATAAAACTAAATGCTTTGCCAGTTGAAACCCAAGAATATGTTCCAAAATTTTTAGCAGCAATGTTAATTGCTAAAGCACCTAGCTTATATGGATTTCGTGACTTGGATATTTTAGAACCCGTAAAGTATCAATTAATAACTGTACCAGGAGGTACTGAGATCGATAGTATTGCAGACTATCTTGGAGTTACACGACATTCACTTAAAGAATTAAATGCAGAACTTAAATTTAATAAAGTTCCTAATGAGGTTCCTAATCATACAATACGTATACCAGTTGGAACCTATAAACTCGCAAAACAATTTTTAATCGATAATTCAGATCATATAGCGATGGAGAATTAAAATAATTTAATTCTCCATAGTTTTAGATTTATTTAATTATTAATCAAGTAGTCTTTTTACCAATTTAATCTTGCAAGATTTTTTATCAACTTGATAGATTGTAGGGATATCCGCACTGTCTTCTACCATTACAGTAACTAAAAATTCGTTATTCTTATTTTTTACTGAATTAATATCAAATGTAATAGTTTTATTGTCTAAAACACTATTGGGACTTAAATTTAATTTATCCTGAAATGCAAAAACCAACAATTCTTTTTTACATGGAATTATATCATTGGTATTTGCAACTTTGAAATCTATATCCTCAAAATGATTTTGATCATAGTGATATTTACATCCAATTACTTTAGATGCACTTCCTGATTCATCTTTTTCGAAACTTACAACACAATCGTTTATTGCATTTTTAACTGCTAAAACTTCATTATCTGATAATAATTTTGACAATCGAGGCGGTGGAGTATTTTTTTCAGAATCACTCAATAAAGCTTTTAATTTAACTTCTTCTTTTTTTACTATTCCAGTTTCATCAACATACTCATACAAGCACTCAATATATTTATTAGAAGTTGTATTATCATCACCTTCATATGCCATAACACATTCTGAGAGAGAATTTTTTATTAAAGATACTTCGGTCTCAGTAGCATTTTTAGACATTCCTGGTTGTGACTCGGCATTTGCAGTTAAAACTAAAAAAGACGAAAACAGAACAGAAATTATATTATAGTTAATTTTCATACTTTACTCCAATTTTTTGTTGTTCAATAGTTGTTTGTATAAATTTCTCAAATTTTCTAATGTAAGGGATTCATTACGTACTAATATAAATTATATTTTTAGTTATTTCCACTGTAGAGTTTTGGACATTTTAACAATTAAAGTCACATAATGAAATAACACAGCGATTTTGTCCGAGGATTATTATTCCTCCACCGTAATATTATTCAATCAAAAATTAATATCAAAACTATATATTGATTTTTAATGGAGAATTGAGTTATCTTAACATCAATGGGTCCTGAATTTAATTCTAATTCTCAATTAATCGTAAAAAAATTTGGTGGCGCAACTTTATCTTCGCCTGAAAAAATAAAGCAAGTTGCTTTTCAACTATATCAAAGTTTTAACAAAGGGCAAAAGGTTGTTGCTGTAGTAAGTGCGATGGGAAATACAACAAATGCTTTGATAAAATTGGCCCACGAAATTTCCCCTCACCCCTCATTACGTGAAATGGATATGCTTTTATCTACTGGCGAACGAGTGAGTATGTCTTTATTAAGTATGGCTCTTCAGGATTTAAACTGCAAAGCCATTAGTTTTACTGGGTCACAAGCTGGTATACTAACCAACGAGTCACATTCTAATGCTATTATAACTGATGTTAAACCTCATCGAATTTTAAATGCGATTGCAAACAATCAAGTAGTTATCTTGGCTGGCTTCCAGGGAATGTCTCCTTTAAATAAAGAAATAACAACACTCGGACGTGGAGGCTCAGATACTACTGCCGTTTCCATTGCCGCTGCAATTGGGGCTAATTGGTGTGAAATTTTAAAAGATGTACCTGCCATTTTTACTGCTGACCCAAAAATCGTTAGTAATGCTAAACCAATAAATCAACTGACTTACACTCAACTTTTAAATATGACATTTTGGGGAGCTAAAGTTTTACATTTTAGATCAGTAGAATTAAGTCAAAAACTTAATGTACCATTATATATTGGTCCAGCACACTCCCATTCGGAAGGAACATGGATAACAGGAGAAGAATTAAAAATGAACAATCCGAAACTGAATGAAAATTTTGAAGCCACTCAAATTCTAGCAATATCATCTTATGATGAAATTCTTTGTCTAAATCATACTAAAAATGAAAATCAAAATGCTTTGAATGATTTGCAAGAACAACTGTCAGATTTAGAAATTTACTTTCCTCAAATTTTATATGTCGAACCTCAAAAAATATATTTTACAGGTCCACAAGAATCCATGCTTGCTATAAAAAATTCTATATCACAGTTATTTGGTTTCACTTTAGATAAGCAGAAAGTTTCGTCTGTTACCGCAACTTGCACTTCAAATAGCACTTCTCAAAGTATTCAGAAAATTTTTGCTTCACTAAAAAATAATAATATTTACTACCATAAAATTATTATTAGTGGACAATCGGTCACGATATTTGTTGATTCAAAATTTTATCATTCAACAATTACTTGCTTACACCAATTAATTTAGTTACCAAGAAAATTATAGTTTGAAATTTAAAGTATTTGGGATATTAACTCTATAAACAATTTTGCATTTTTACCAAGCTTTCGATTTGCTTTTTGAAGTGCAATTAAATCATATTTAGGATTTTTTATTTGTGAACTTATTACGTACAACTTTTTTGATTTTAATTCTGAAGTTAATACATAATCTGGACATATTCCAATTCCACCAGAAACTAAAATATAATTTTTAATAGCCTCCCAACTCGTGATCTCACATTGGATATCAGTAAAGGGTAAAATTTTCTTTTGTTTTAAATAATATTGAACCTCAGCACGATCCCTTCGAGTTACAACTAATCCATTTGAATTGTTCTTTGAATTAATTAAATTAGAATTTTTATTACTAAACAAAAAATATTCTCCAGATTTTATAAAATGCCTCTTTAAATCTGGAGCATATTTTCCATCATCAACCATCATCCCTACTTCAACTTTATTTCCAAGAATCCATTCTTTTATAACCTCACTATTACCAATTCGAACTTGTGGCTTTAACTTAGGATAATCACGAATTAAATGTGCTAAGACTTGAGGAAGGATACCTATTGCTACTGAATTAGTACAACCAATTGATAATACACCTGTGTATTCTGCACTTCTATTTTTTAGAACTTCCTCTAAATTTAACAAAGCATCAAAAATTCCATTAGATAACTCTAAAACAGTATAACCTTCATCTGTTAACTGAAATATTTTTTTTTGATGAGTAATTAATTCAAAACCAAGTATTAATTCCATCGAACGAATCGCCTGGCTTATAGCAGATTGCGATACTAAATTTAACTTAGCAGCTTCAGAAAGACTTCCAGTTAATGCAGCATCGGTAAAATATTTTAAGTGATAAGGATTAATCATAATTTTAATAAGTTTTTCTTAATTAATAACACAATTTAATTAATTTTACTTATTTATGTCAATAAATTAAAACCCATTTAAAATGAATTTAATTTTTTTAGTTTTGTAATTTAAAAAGAATTGAACTTAGGAGATTTAAAATGTCTATTACTCCATTAATACTTGGATCGGGTCGTTCTGGGCATGCTATTGCTAAAAGCATTGCATGCTTACAAATTTTGCGTCCAGAACTTAATTTGCAAACACCAGTTTGGCTTGATCGTAACTCAAACCTTAAATACGAAAGAACTAAATTTAAAAAAGCCATTCTGTGCATTGCAACTCCACATGCCTTACACTCAAAAACTATTATTGAAGCTGAAAATTCAAAGTTTGATGGTATTATTTGTGAAAAACCAGCATGTGTTAATTTACAACAACTGGAGGAATTAAAAAAAATAGCAACACCAACAGCAATTTTGCATGCGTACCGTCAAACTTGGGGTATACAAACGATAAAAAAAATGATCGACAATAATAATTTTGGAGAGATAATTTCCATAGAAGGACGGTATTGGCAGCCCTCCTCAGCAATAAGAGCATTAGATGAAACATCATTAAACAAACTGACCTGGAAAGACGATAAAATGTTAGCTGGTGAGTATGATACATACATTGACCTTGCAACCCATTGGATTGAAGCTGTTAGTTTTTTACTAAACTCTGCTCCTATTAAAATTCGAGGATGGAAAAGTCATGCTAACTCAGTTTCTCCAAGCTCACAATTTCGAGATTCACATGTCCATTTAAATTTAACCTATTCAAATAAAACTACTTCATTAGGTTCAATTTCAAAAACTGTTCATGGATCAACAAATCATTTTGAAATTAATATTTTAGGAACTAAACAAACTGCAACTTGGATTTTTGAAAAACCTGATGAAATTAAAATTGGTGAGGGTCGAGATTGCAAATATATATATCGCACAAATCAAGATATTGGATCACAACAACCTCCTTTTCATAGCACGGGTTGGCTTGAAGGTTATATTGAAATCATTTCACAATTAATTAACGATTCTTTTTGTTTAAAAGTAATAGATAAAGATAATAATAAAAATTATAAATATCCAACCTTAATTTTTAACCTTAAAGTTCTAGATTCAATGTTCAAAATTCAGTGGGATTCTTAATTAACAATCCCACAATGTACTAAATTTTAGAATACTCTATTAACTTCAATTCCCTACCAGAACTTCACCTTCGTAGGTGTATGTAAATTGTTTTTGCACAAGAGTTCCAGAGGTTACATCACTATTTGAACAAAATGAACTTTGATAATTACAATTTAAACTTCCTGTTCCAGTAGTTACTCCTCGAGTAAAAGTAAAATTTGGAAGATCCACTTGCCCAGAGGTACTATTATATCCATAAAATGTTACATCATTATTGGTTTGAGTTATTTTGTAAGTTTGTAAAGGATTACTATAAGCCTCAGCAACCGAAGCACTTGTAAACACTATATCAGAATTTGCTCCAACAACGGACTTAGTTGTATCAGCACTATTGTAAAATAATTCAACTCGAAGTTTTGCGGTACCTTCAGCGACATTTATATTATATACTTCTTTCATTATATTCTCGCCAGATTTTTTAGGTACAGCACCCATTTTTGCATATGGTAAATCAAAAAAAGTACAGTCACCCAAACCTGTATTATCTTGAACATACATTACAGCATTGTATTTACTACTTCCATACTGTGTACCATCACAAGTTGATTGGTATACAGTTGCAAAGTTATTAGGATTAAATAAAAACTCAACGCTCAATGAAGTTTTGTTATCGACATCCTCTTGAGTTATTGAAAATGGTTTTAAAAATGGAAAGTAAGTACCGCCATTATTTAACATATATGTAAGTTCAGTTGGCGTTCCAGTTGTTGGGTTTGTTGTAAATCGAACCAATTCTCCTTCTCGCCCCTCATTTACAAATGGAACTAACTCAGAAGCTTGAGGTGTCTTAGTAATAAAAGCTGCAGTTGTTGTTCCAGGTGTAAAAAAACTTCCGGTCATTTTAATTGGTCTAGCAAATGAAACTATTACCCAATTATAATCGCCGATATCATCTTCTGTGTAAGTTATAGTTTGTGCAAATTTAGCACGACCTTCTTCAGTCATAAAATCTATATAATTTTCATTGTCAGCCATTGCATCCGTAATTGTATAATTATTGTAATTATCTGTAAGATTATTATTTGAAAATAAACCAATACAATTTGTTGCATTACTATACCCAGTGCCTTGAACAGTCACATCACGACATATCTGAATCGAAGTTATAAAATATTTTAAACTTGTTAAACCAGCTGATGTTGTTTGTCCAATTGCCGCTAAATTTGATGGAGTTAAAAAAGTATTAATTATTGAATTTTGAAAAAAATTATTGTTTGTAATATGTGGACTTGACGTAACAGTTGACGATAACTGTATTGATATTGTTCCACCAGTTTTGACAGAACTGCTATCTTTACTACTATTTTTGTTACTACAAGATATAAATACTAGAAAAGATAAAGTGACTAAAAATATTTTATTCATTTCTTAACTCCTAAATTCAGATTTAAAATTAGGATACAAGAATAAAAAGCCCAAACAAGTCTAGAATTTAGTAAAAAAACACTTAGCTCTAGACTAGATTTGTGACATTTTTTGCTAGATTTATGACTTAATAATAATTTTAATATTAAAAAATTGAATTTTTTAAAAACTGCAATTAGTGCAATATATTCAATTAAATTATAAAATACAAACTTTAGTTTTGATTTTCAAGGATGAACTCAAATGAAAATGAATTTTAAATATCATTCAACTAGATTATTTAAACTTTTTAATAGATTCTACTTATCTCACTTAATAAATATTTTTTTAATTATTTCTTTTACACTTTCTTTTTCTATTTTATCAAATGGCGAAACGATCACAGAAAGTCCAACATATTTTTCAACAGATATAAATGACAATTTTACGAATGATATCAAAATTCAAAATAAAAATTTCTGCTCAAACAAAAATGCACTAAGTGAATTTTCTAAATTTTCAAATTCAAATAAAGGTAAAGCATCTTTAATAAATCAAATTCAAAAAGCTAATTACATATTAGTACTAAAATCTAAAAGAACAATGTTTCTTATTAATGACAATCAAGTCATTAAAAAATATCGAATCGCACTTGGTGCAAACCCCATTGGAAAAAAAGAAAAAGAAGGTGATCAAAAAACACCAGAAGGGTTTTATCATATTCGTTTAAAAGATGATAAATATACTCATTACTTTCGCGCATTAGAAATCAGCTATCCCACACCTGAACAAAAAGCTGCTGCTTTGTCAAAAAAAGAATCAGCAGGAGGATTAATAAGAATTCATGGTCTATCTCAAGACCCAGAAAAGCATTCAATTCTTTCAGGTGAGTTAGCTGAAAGTATAAATGATAAATTTGATGAAAATGACTCTGAAGATTTTAAAGAAATGACCTTGAATATGAAAAAATATTTTGAATCTAAACGTCACCCAATTTATGATTGGACAGATGGTTGTATTGCTGTAACTGATCAAGAGGTCAGTGAAATTTACGATATGGTTGATCTCTTAACTCCAATTGAGATTTGCCCTTAATAACTGCAAAAGATTAAGTCTGATCGCTTCGCAATTTTATCAGACATAATCTTTTGCAGTTATTTTCTTGTTTATTAGGGGCGATTTTTATCGCCCCTTTATACTGCAAAAGATTAAGTCTGATCGCTTCGCAATTTTATCAGACATTATCTTTTGCAGTTATTTTACTTTTTCTTCTTTTTCTATATCAATTTCTGCTCTTACTTTAATTTCGTTTTTTACACCAACACCAAGATGTTTTAAATTTTTGAAGGGAAATTTATCTAACAATAGACAAAACTTAGCGATAAGTTTTCCGTCTTTTATTTCATAAGTTGGATCTTCACTCACTTCTGGTTTTTTTGGAATTTCAACTTCAACACCTTTTATTTTTATACGCCCAGAACCTTTACCCTTTTTACCTTCTGCCTTAACTAAAATAATTTCGGGAAATTTCTTAACATCCAATCGATCTTCATCCTTCATGTGTTTGTCTCTTAACTTTGCATCTGAAGACAGTGACCCTGAATCTATAATTATATTTTCTGCAACATATGATTCCCCTACTTTTTTAACCACACCTTTAACTTTATCCGTTTTAGTGACAAAATTTCCAGGTAATGGAGTAAAATAAGCAGTAAATTCAACTGAATTTGCAAATACATTTATAGCAAAAAATAAACTTAAAATTAAAATTTTTAACATTAGCTCCTCCGATTGATTTCTTATTATTCTACTTTTTCATTAATTATTTATAATGAAAATATAAACTTAGTGATGACACATCATTCCTATTCTAATATCTTAACACAATATTAACATGAATTCTCACTTGTCTTCTGATTAAAATTCGGTTCAATTAATAACCAAATAACAAACAGGAGTTTCAATGAAAATCAGTTCTGGATTTTTATCAGCTTTTTTTTATATGATCACAAATTTTGCCAATGGAGCATCAATTATTAACGGAGCAGGCTCAACATTTGCTGAACCTTTATATACAAAACTTTTTTCTGAATACCAAAAAAATAATAAGACTTCACAATTTAATTATCAGGGAATTGGTAGTGGCGCTGGAATTAAACAACTTATTGCTGGGACTGTAGATTTTGCAGGTTCTGATGATCCAATTAAAGCTGAAGACGAAGCAAAAGCTAGTAGTCATGTTCTTCATGTGCCAATGGCCTTAGGTGCTGTTGTAGTTAGCTATAATTTAACACTTGAAAAACCACTAGTTCTTGATGGTTCAACTGTTGCAAAAATTTTCAATGGTACAATCACTAAATGGAATCATGTTGATATTGCGAAATTAAACCCTAAATTAAAATTACCAGATCTTGCAATTGCGGTTGCCACTAGAGCTGATGGTAGCGGAACCACTGCTGTGTTTAGCGAGTATTTATCAAAAGTAAGTCCTGAGTGGGTTGGAAAAAATGGTAAAACTGTGGATTGGTTCAAAGGCAGCCTTGCTGCAAAAGGTAATGCAGGTGTTGCTGGATTAATTAAACAAACACCAGGTACAGTCGGTTATGTCGAGTTGATTTATGCTGTTGAAAATAAATTAGCTTATGCTCAAGTAGTAAATAAATCAGGTAAAATTATAGATGCCAACAATACTTCTGTTTCTGCTGCTGCAGCTAGTATTAAAAAAGAGGCTTTAGAAAAAGAATTTAGAGTTTCAATCACTGATTCAAACGATGCAAAAGCTTACCCAATTTCAGCTTTTACTTGGATGCTTGTATTTAATAAAATGCCAAAAGAAAAGGGAACCGCAATTATTGATTTTGCTAAATGGGCAATGTCACAACCTGCTCAAAAAATTGCAAGTGAGATCAATTATTCTGCTGTTCCAGAGGAAATTCGTAAAGAGGTTTTAAAAAAACTTTCAGATGTTAAATTTGAATAATTTTAATTTTAAAAATTTAGTAAAAAAACTTACTCCACGCGAAGTCAGAAAATCTGATTTCGCGTTTCTGCTTTTACTAAGACTCATTGTTTTATTTGTTATAGCTATTTTTTTTCTTATAATTTATTATTTATATTCTAACTCTAAACCTATTTGGGATACTATGGGTTTTAAGTTTCTATTAAGTCAAGACTGGAGCCCCAATAGAGAATCCTATGGTGCACTACCATTTATTTATGGCACATTAATGTCATCGCTTTTAGCTCTTATGTTTGCCGTACCTGTATCTATTGGCACTGCCGTATTTATAACCGAACTCGCTCCTAAAAAATTGCAAACTCCATTAAGTTTTCTTGTTGAAATGCTGGCAGCAATACCTAGTGTTGTTTATGGATTATGGGGTATTTTTGTTCTTGCCCCAATAATTAGAGATTATATACAGCCTTCACTCACAAAAGCTTTTGGTTTCCTTCCTTTTTTTCAAGGTCCACCATTTGGTATTGGAATGTTTTCAGCTGGAATTATATTATCAATTATGATTCTTCCAACAATTACGACTGTCATTCGAGAAGTTTTCACTTCAATTCCTCAAATTACAAGAGAAGCAGCGCTCACCTTAGGAGCTACCCGCTGGGAAATGATTTGGCTTTCTGTTATTAAAACAGCAACGCCAGGAATTGTTAGTGCTGTTATTCTTGGACTTGGTAGAGCCATGGGTGAAACAATGGCTGTTACTATGATTATTGGTAATAGACCTGATATTTCTTGGTCTTTATTTACTCCTGCAGCCACAATGGCCAGCGTTGTTGCAAATGAGTATCCTGAAGCCAGTTCCGATAATCATTTAGCAGCGTTAACAGCAATTGGTTTAAGTTTATTTTTAGTAGCGCTTGTCGTAAATTTAATTGCTCGATTAATTATTCGAAATTACAAAAGTAAAAAATTTATAGGATAATTTTAATGAAGAATATTAAAGAAAAAGATTGGTATTTAAAAGTTACTAAAAAAAGAAAAATAAAAAATATCATCATGCAAACTTTAATTTTATCTTGTGGAGTTGTTGCAATTACTCCTCTCGCATTTGTATTTTATCATATTGTAAAACTAGGTTTTCCAGAATTAAATTTTACTTTTTTTACTGAATTACCTACTCCTACTGGGCAAACAGGAGGAGGAATGGGTAATTCTATTATAGGCAGTCTAACAATGATTGGTCTCGCATCTTTAGTTAGTGTGCCCATCGGTGTTTTGTCAGGAGTTTATTTATCCGAATACGGTCAATCTCATTCTTGGCTGGCCTCTTTTTTTCGTTTAATTGTAGATTTGCTTGCTAGCCTTCCAAGTATCGTTGTTGGATTATTTATTTATTCTGTCATGGTTATTCCTATGAAAACTTTTTCTGCCTATGCAGGATCTGCTGCGCTTTCTATTTTAATGATCCCAATAGTTATTAAAACAACCGAAGAGGTTTTAAAATTACTTCCAATTCATGTGCGCGAAGCTGGGTTAGCTCTTGGGATTCCTCGCTGGCGAGTCATTATATCAATAGTATTAAATGGTCGCAAAGGCGCAGTCATCACTGGTGTCATGTTAGCAGTCTCTCGAATAGCTGGTGAAACTGCTCCTCTCTTAGTAACCGCATTTGGAAATCGTTATTGGTTACAAAACTTAAAACAGCCAATCGCTTCAATTCCAGTACAAATATATAATTATGCCATAAGTCCATTTGAAGACTGGCACAAGCAAGCATGGGCTGGGGCTTTAACACTAGTCACATTAATTTTTATTTTAAATTTACTTTCAAGAACTCTACTCTCTCGCCAATTAAATGAGAGAAATTAAAAAAGATAAATCAAATTATTGAAGGAAAAATAATGAGTCCAACCATACTCTCAATAAAATCGTTAAATGCTTATTTCGGCAAAACACATATTGTTAAAAATGTTTCCTTTGATGTTGAACACCAAGATGTAGTTGCACTAATTGGCCCATCTGGATGCGGAAAGAGTACATTACTTCGATGTGTGAACCGTCTTCATGAAGAAACACCCGATACTAGAGTTGAAGGAGAAATTTTTCTCCAAGGTAAAAATATTTATTCACGGGGATCTGATCCTGTTGAAATTCGCTCAAAAATAGGAATGGTGTTTCAAAAACCAAACCCTTTTCCATCTATGTCAATATTTGAAAACGTAGCCGCTGGATTAATCTTACGTGGAATTCGAAAAAAAAGTTTGCTCATGGAAATTGTGGAAAAATCTTTAAGACAAGCAGCTCTTTGGGATGAAGTTAAAGATAAATTGAAGGCCCCAGGCTTAAGCTTATCAGGAGGGCAACAACAAAGGCTTTGTATTGCAAGAGCTTTAGCAATTAATCCACCAATTATCTTAATGGACGAACCAACTTCAGCACTAGATCCAATTTCTACAGGAAAAATAGAAGATTTAATTGTAGAACTTAAGCGAGATGTAACTATATTAATTGTGACTCATAATTTACATCAAGCTTCTAGAATTTCAGATTCGGTAGCCTTTATGTATCTTGGCGAATTGGTGGAATTTGGTGAAACATCACAAATTTTTACAAATCCACAGAATAAGCAGACAGAAAGTTATATCACAGGACGATTTTCTTAATTGACGCAATAGTGTTTGATTGCGCTTAATAGTTATTTATAGACTATAATACTATAAAAAGCTTAAGGAATAAAAAATGGAAAAAGTCCTCGAAGTTAGAATTGAAGAGCTTAAACGAAAACTAGTTCTTATGGGTGCACATGTTGAAAAAGCCCTTGAAGTTGCTTCTCAAGCACTATTATTAAAAGATCAAAAAACCTTTCAACAAGTTCATGAGTACGAAAAAAAAATTAATGCAGACCATATTGAATTAGATTCAACATGTATGGAATTACTAGCGAAACAAGGCCCAGTAGCTAAAGATCTTCGCTTTGTAATTTCAGTTATAAAAATTAATACGGATCTAGAACGAATGGGAGATCAGTGTGTTAATATTGCTTATAATGGAAAAGAGTATTTAAACTTTGTGGCCATTGAGCCAAATAATGAAATTCCTAAAATGGTAAATAAAGTTAGAGCAATGGTTAAAGACTCTTTAGATGCCTTTGTATTAGAAGATGTTGAAAAAGCAAAACATGTTGTTTCCTGTGATGATGAAGTTGATGAATTAAAAAACGAATCCTTCAAACAATTAGTTCAAGTCATGCAAAAGGATCCGCAAAAAGTTCAACCTGCACTTAATCTAATTTTAATTGCCAGAAACTTAGAACGCTTGGGTGACCACGCTACTAATATTGCTGAGGGTGTCATTTACGCATACACAGGAAAAGATATTCGCCATGGATTTTTAAAAATGAATAAACTGCCCAAGCAAGTTTAGTAAGCCAATGAGCCAGTGGTAAGGTCAATTACAAAAAAGTTTGATCGGGGTTTAAAATTAACACTAGAAAAATTACCACTAACAAATAATTGGTTTCCAATTTGAGAAATTGATTTAACAAAACCACCATTATCCAAAATAGGGTTAAAGGAAGTTGCTTTTCCTACTGTGAGATCAAAAGCAGCAATTCCATTTCGAAGCTTACCTCCTAACCAAGAAAAACGTCCTCCAATGTAAAGCATGGAACCTTCTAAAGTAAGGCTATTAACAAATGGACCAGAATTAGGGTTGAATGTTGTCGCACTTCCAGTAACTAGATCTAGTGCGGCAATGTACTTTCGAGACTGACCTCCAATTGAATTAAAAAGTCCTCCAACATAAAGATCAGAACCAGAGATTATTAATGTGTTAACAGCATTATTAGCATCAGTATAAAAAGATGTTGCAGCACCAGTTGTAGTATTAAGCTCAGCAATATAGTTTCGAATTTGTCCCCCTATGGAAGTAAAATATCCACCTACAAATAGATTTGTACCAGAAGCAACAATTATTAGAACAGGGCTATTAGCATTAGGGTTGAAAGCTAATACATTACCAGAAGTCTTATCAACTGCAGCTATATAACTTCGACCTTGTCCTCCTACTGAACCAAAAGCTCCCCCTATATAAAGGGTTGATCCAGAAAGTGCTAATGTATTAACATAAGTATTTGCATTAGGGTTAAATGAAGTTACTGTCCCAGTTGTCGTATCTATTGCAGCAATTGAATTTCGATTTTGTCCACCAACAAAATTAAAATAACCACCAACATAAAGAGTGGAATCTGAAAGTAAAAGTGAATATACAAAACTATCAAAATTAGGATTTAAAGAAGTTGCATCACCAGTATTTGTATCAAGAGCTGCAAAATAATTTCGTGTCTTCCCACCTATACTAGTAAAATCTCCACCTATATAAATAGCTGATCCTGATGATGATAGTGCAAGTACATCATTATCAAAATTTGGGTTAAATGTTGTTGCATCACCCAATGTCATATCTAGTTCAGCAATATGGTTTCGAGGTTGTCCTCCTATGGACGAAAAATTTCCTCCGGCAAAAATTGTTGTTCCAGAGGGCAAAAGAGCTCTAACAATTCCATTAGCATTGGGGTTGAATGATGTTGCATTTCCTGTATTTATATCAAGAGCGGCAATGTAATTACGTGGCTGTCCGCCTATGGAATTAAAATTTCCCCCAACATAAAGTTTAGAATTTAAAAGTGTCATTGTCTGAACATAAAAATTAGCATTTGGATCGAAGAAAATTGCAGTACCCGAAGTTGTATCAATTGCAGCAATATGATTTCGTGCTTTGCCTCCGATGGCAATAAAGTTACCACCGACATAAAGAATAGTACCTGATGCAACAAGTGAATTTACAAAACCACCAGAAACAGGGTTAAAAGATGTTACACTACCTGAAGCTGTATCTATTGCTGCAATATAAGGTCTAGTTTTGCCGTCAATAGAAAAAAATTGACCTCCAACATATAGATTTGTTCCCGAAAGAGAAAGGGCTGAAATTGTACCATCCGCATTTGGATTAAAAGTTGTTAAATCACCTGTAGTCGAATCAATGGAAGCAATATTGTTCCTAGCTTGACCTCCTATGGAATCAAAATATCCCCCAACAAAAAGAGAAGAACCTGATATTGAAATTGTACTAACAGTACTACTAGCATTTGGATTGAACATTGTCGCACTTCCTGTTGTCGTATCAAGTGCGGCTATTATTTTCCGGGCATGCCCCCCTATATGAGTAAAGGTTCCACCAATATAAAGTGTAGAATCTAATAAAAAAATATCAAAAACACTACCACTGACATCAGGATTAAATGCAGTAATATTCCCGCTAACAATATCAAAGGCTGCAACAGAACGTCGGCTTTGCCCTCCTATGAAACTAAAACTCCCCCCAACGTAGAGTGTAGTTCCTGAGATCTCAAGCGCATGAACTGAACCGTTCGCAGTAGGGTTAAATATTGTTACAGTCCCATTAGTTGTATCAATTGAAGCAATATTATTTCGAGTTTGACCTCCTATGGAAGTAAAACTTCCCCCAACATAGAGTATAGAATTTGAATAAGTAAGTTCATAAACAGTACCATTCGCATTAGGGTTAAACGATAATAAATTACCCGTAACTGTATCAAATGCTGCAATATGATTTCTAGTTTGACCTCCTATGGAAGTAAAACTTCCCCCAACAAAAAGAGTAGTACCTGTAAGTGCAAGTGAAAGTACTGTATTATTTATATCACTTGGTAAAAATAATAAATCCAACTGGCCATCGCTTTTGATATGTGCAATATTACTAACTGGTATTCCATTGATCCAAGAAATATCTCCTCCAATATAAAATCCACCATTATTATCGCTAACTGATGCATAGACATTACCAGAAATCTTTATTTGGTCGAGGGATAAAGTCCCAGATGTAAGATCAATTATAGCACCTCCAGATTTTAATGATGGAGTAACTGAAGAGAAACCTCCTCCTAAGTAAAGAGTATTATTATTTGGATCTCTTTCTAAAGCTAAAATAGGTCCATCAAACTCTAAATTTTTTCCAAAATCAGGATCAACAGTTCCATCAGACTTAAGATGAGCTACATTAGAAAACTCAATATCTCCAACAGCATTAAAATTACCACCAATAAAAAATCCACCGTTTCCATCACTGATCGAAGCATTTACTGTGCCCGCAACTTTCGGAAACTGCCAAAGCGGTGCTGTTGGTCGAGATGTTGTTTTATTTAAAGTTAGTCCCCCACCAGAACATGTACCAATTTGAGTGAAGTGACCTCCAACATAAAGTGTGTTGTTGAGTTCATCAGGTGCCATTGCAGCTACTGCACCATTAAAACAAACAGGTGAGAGTGGATTAACAGGAGTCACATATTGAACTCCATTTTAACTTGCACTTGTCCCCATAGGTTTGCTTACAATAATTGATTGGGTAGAATCCAAATAAGGTGGTGCTATGCAGGTTAGCTTCATTCCAGAATTTAAAACTGGATTCGTACACTCTACACCTCCAACAAGGACCGTTGCTCCTGCAACAAAGTGAGAACCGTTTAATGAAATTGTACCACCTGTTAAAGAATTGAGTGTTAAGGGACTTATCGAATCTATCGTTGGAAGTTGTGTATCCACTATATAAGTTGAAGGAGATATTGAATTCAAACATTGAGGCACTGCAGAAGATGAACCTGATGTAATTTCCGCCGCAAAAGTATAACTACCATCAATCAATGAACTTGAAAGCGTAATGTTTTGTGTTCCATTAGATGAAATAACCTCAGAGTAAATTTCACTTCCAGAATGGCAATCTCCGCCCGTATAAATTTTGATTATATCCCCAACTTGAACTCCAGTAATTTGAATTGTTGGAGTGGCATCATCACTCAGTAAAGTACTTGAGTTTGAAATAGCTCCAGCGCTCGGTTGAATGATTGTAACTGTTAAAGAAGGTGGGATGATTGTTGAGGTAGGTGTTTCAACAGGAGAACTGCCCGTAGTTGATTTATCAAGAGATTCAACATCTAAAAAAAATAAGTACAGCCAGAACACCCTGGCATTGTAAATAACAACAATATTAAAATTATAAACAAAGTGAAGAAATTTAAAGTTCCTTCACTTTGTTTCAAAAAAAGACTTTTTTTCAAAAATACACCTTCGACTAAAGTACCTTTTTAACAATATACTTATCGGGAATATTTTGAAAAACTTGAGTCACACCATTGGCTCACAATGGGCTAACAATAGACTCATTATGAAACAATAAGATTAGCAGCAGCAAATTCCCAATTCATTAATTTATCAATTAATGTGTTTACATAATCTAATCTTCTGTTCTGATAATCTAAATAATAGGCGTGCTCCCAAACATCAATAGTTAGCAATGGCTTATGGCCTTGAGTTAAAGGACATTCAGCATTTGGTGTTTTAACTATTTTTAATTGTCCTTGTGACTCAACTAACCAAGCCCATCCACTTCCAAATTGAGTCATTGCAGCTTGGGAAAATTCTTTTTTAAAATTATCAAAACCTTGAAATGAAGTTTCAATTTTTGTTAGCAATGTACCATTTGGTTTCCCACCACCATTTCTTGATAAACAATTCCAATAAAATGTATGGTTCCAAACTTGAGCTGCATTGTTAAAAATTCCAGCTTTATCAGCTTTTCCAGCTGTCTCTGTCATGATTTTCTCAAGGGACCAATTCATCATTTCATTTCCCTCTAGTAACTTATTTAAATTATCTACATAGGCTTTATGATGTTTCCCATAGTGAAAGCCAATGGTTTGAGATGATATTACAGGTTGTAAATCATTATCTGCGTAAGGCAACTTTGGTAACTCGAATGCCATAAGAACTCCTTTTTTTAAAAATTTATTTACTTGTTTCTAAAGACCCAAGCCAATTGAAGTTGTTGAGTTAGAATTAGATACTAGATGAATCCAATTATACTTATCAACTTTTGTTCCAGATTGAATTGCAGTAATTTCTTCATAAAGTCTTTTAGCAATTGGACCATATTCATTTTCATTGAACAACCATTTTTTATTTGTAAAAGACAAGTCGCCAATGGATGTAATTACTGCTGCAGTTCCAGTACCAAAAGCCTCGGTTAGTAAACCTTTATCGTATGCATCTTGCAATTCGGCAAGTGATACTTTCTTCTCAACAACTTCATAACCCCAATCCTTTAAAAGCTGAATGGCACAGGAACGAACTCCTCCAGGCAAGATTGTATCATCAAGTAGCGGAGTTAAAATTTTATTCCCAACTACAAAAAACACGTTCATTGTTCCAACTTCTTCAACATACTTGTGTGTTACATCCAACCACAATACTTGAGAGTAGCCATTAATTTTTGCTAATTCTGCAGCCTTTAAACTTGCTACATAATTTGCAGCTGCTTTTGTCTGACCAAGGCCACCTGGCGCAGCTCGAACAAACTCTTCTTCGACCCATATTTTTACGGGTTTAAAACCACTACTATAATAAGCACCAACCGGGCTCAATATAACAAAAAATAAATATTTTCTTGAAGGACGAACACCCAAAAAACCTTCAGTCCCAATTAATGTTGGGCGAATATATAAAGCAGAACCTTTGTCTTTTGGAATCCATCGATTTTCAAGATTTACGAGTTCATGAATTGCTTGAACAAATAAATCTTCAGGTGGTGGCACCATACACAATCTTTCAGCACCTTGTTTAAATCTTAATGCATTAAATTCAGGGCGAAATATTACGACTTCACCATTGGGTCTTTTAAAAGCTTTTAAGCCTTCAAAAAGTGCTTGGCCATAATGTAAGACTGAAGCTGCTGGATCCATTTGAAATGGCGCATATGGTTTTATCTTAAAATCATACCATCCTTTACCTTGTTCAAATTCTGCAACAAACATATAATCAGAAAAAAATTGACCAAAACCAAGTTTATTAAAATCAGGCAATTCCTTTAAAGAATCTGCTTTTGTTATTTGAATTTCATACTTATTTTTTATTTGTAAAGTTCTATCATTTTTCATAGTCAGAAACTTAATTTTAAAATGTTAAAAGGTCTAGAACTTATTAAGCCCCACAATGTCAAAATTTATTACGCTTTGTACTACCTCTACTTAAGGCGAGGCAAAAAATAAAAATTTTAGACTGATTTAAAAAAATTTGGGTTTGATCTTCAGGGAAGATCAAAAGTTCCGAATAATAGATAAGCAAGCAGGAAAATAAAGACAAAAAATTTTTTCTTACTTAATCGCAAAAGCGATTAGACTTAATCCTGAGCTGTAAGGAGAATATAATGGCACAACTATTCATTTGGGATTCAAGTAAATACGAAACAAAAATAACTCAGATGGATGACGAACATAAAAAATTGGTTGAAATCATGAATCGCTTGGCAACTAAAAACTATGAAAATGCAACTAGAGATGAGTTAACAACTGTTATTGAAGAACTCTCCAATTGGACAATTATGCACTTTGAACATGAAGAATCATATTTAAAGCAAATAAATTTTGCAGGACTTGATAATCACAAAAATATCCATAAGCGTTTATTATTTCAATTCAATCAACATAAAATTGCATTTATAGATTCTGGTGCAACTAAAATCAGTGAAAAGTTTTTTGAATTTTTGAATCTTTGGTTATCAGCACATATACAACATATTGATATGCAGTATTGTCCCTCTAAACAGAAAAAGACAGGGTAATTAAAAATTAAAATGTATTATAAAATTCTTTTTAATATTATTTTTATTGAATTATTTTTTATTCAAGGCATATTTGCAAATCGTTTACCACAGAGCATTCTATCTTACGGACAAACGCCAATCGATAATGCAATGGAACTCAATATAAATTCAAATATTCCTAATTATTTTAATTTCGAAGATTTAAAAGAAATCAATTTCACAATATCTACAAAGCCAATAGAAAATAATAATCCATTTCTAAATCATGAAAAATTTGAAAAACAATTGAAGACTGAAATTAATGAAGAGCTCGACTATGATTTAAAATTAGAGGGCCCAATTGAAATTGCAGATGAAGCTCCACTCGTTGGCAAACTGCTTATGTTGTCTACGACACCTGTTCATCTCAAATTTTTAGTCCGAATAAAAGAATATTCTGAAGATGCTGTAATAAAATTATCACTAAAAAAAAAGAACTCAAAATTTATTTCTAAGCAAAAATTATCAATAGTCCCGGTCTTACCAATTCGTGAAGAACAAAATATTTTATTTGTTAATTCAATAAAGAAACCATCGATTGATATAGTAGCTTCTTTACCTCCTTCATGGAGTAAAAAGTATCTTCGGTTTATTATTTTAGCCTCGAATGAAGAATCTAAAATTATCTATTCTCGATTACAAGAATTTTTAAGCCAAGACCTAGAATCAATTGAATATTTAGTATCTAAACTTTTTTTATCAAACTCTATTCAAAATATTTATACATTGATTAATAAATCAGATCCAAAATTCTCTAAACAAAAAATTGAATCCTTAAATACAACTTTATTTCATAGAGTTAAAAAACTGTTCGAAGATAATGGAGTAATTAATCCGTGGCTCAAAAGCTATCTAACTTGGGTATTATCACAAAATCAGGAATTAACGAACTACGAAAAAGAAAAAATGAAATCTAGTTTATTAATAAAATGGAAAATTCTTAATGATAACTGGACAAATAACTTGCACGTCTCACCAGAATTTGGAATCACTGCCATTGCTCTTCAAGAACTTGGCTTTGATGGATCCGATGAGATTCTTAATAAATTTATGAATTTCGATTTTTTAAATTATAAAATTAAAACCAGCGTGCAACTCGAAAATATTTTTTTACTTCTTAGTCTTATTGAGCCAAATGATTTACTCTTAAATAAAGATCAACAAACTCAAGATCAAATTATTAGTTTTATTAATTCAATATTAATCAAGGAGCTCAAAGAAGGTAATGATTCAACAAATGCTTTTTCTAGTCGATTTAGAAATTTATGTCTACGAAGCTATTTTATACATAAAAATTGGCAGCAAAAAATATTTTTCAAAAACCATATTAATAAAAATATAAATCAACAAATTATTTCAAAAATTAAAGAACATTTTTTAAATAGCAAAGCAAAACTTAATCCTCAAGAATTTGCCTGGGGTATAAATGCAATAGAATTAAATTCTAAAATTTTACACGATATTACAAAACCTGAAAATACTTCGACTACAAATAATTTTCGACTTAAATTAAATAATTCTAAATCATTTTCTCCTAATTACACAGTACATGAAACTCCTGTTTGGCATATTCAAGGATATGATCTTGCAAGCTCATCTTTTAAATTAATAAGTCAATCCAAATTAAAACCAAAACTATTATTAAGAGCATTTGGATACCCAGTGAGCCCACCAAAAACCCTTTCTCCCCTCATTATTCATCGACACTATTTTAATTTAAATGGAAAAGAAATTGATGAGGAACAAATTAAAGTAGGTGATGAGTTAATAGTAGAGCTGAGAGTAGATAATATTACTCGCGGCACTTACAAAAACCTTTTGATCGAAGATTACTTTCCCTCAAGTTTAGAAGTCATTGATACCAACATTAATGGAATTGAAACTGAGGAGCTTAAATGGCTAAACCCAGCAAGATTCAAAACAGAATCAATTGTTGTAAAAACTGATCAAGGTAAAATTCAAGCTTTTGGAGAAATTTTTACTCCAAGCAAATATTTTTATTATAAATTAAAAGCAATTGAACCAGGACAACATAGAGTCAGGGCTGCAAAAATTGAATCCATTTACCAACCAGAAATAACTAGCTATAGCAATGAAGTTAAAATGTATATATCATCATTAGAAAATTAATTTTTTCCAGATAATAATGTAACTTTGTCTGCATTAACTATCCCAATTAGGACCAATAGAACCATTAACTCTCAAGGGTACCGATAATTGAACCACATTTTCCATAATATGTGTTAATTTTTTTTGAAGTTCATTTACAATTGCTTCATCAACTTCAAAAACTAACTCGTCATGCACTTGTAATAAAAGCTTTGCTTCTTTAATTGGATACACTTCAATCATTGCTAATTTTACGATATCACTTGCTGCCCCTTGCATGGGTGCATTTATTGCAGCTCGTTCAGCAAATTTTTTTAACATTTGATTTTTAGCATGAATATCTTTTAAGACTCTTCTGCGCCCTAAAAATGTCGAAACAAAACCATTTAGATGGGCTTCTTTGACAATATTTTCCATATAAATTTTAACTCCAGAAAATTTTTCAAAGTATTTATGTATAATCTCTTGTGCTTCTTTACGGGGTATACCTAAATTTTCTGCTAATCCAAATGCTCCTTGCCCATAGGCAATTCCAAAGTTCACGGCCTTTGCGGCCCTTCTCATTTCTGAATTCACATCGCTCAATGAAACACCAAATACCTCTGCAGCAGTTGCCGTATGAATATCCTGTCCGTGAATAAAAGCTTTTGTTAAACCTTCGTCCTTTGTTATGTGTGCAAGTATTCTTAATTCGATTTGCGAATAATCTAATGATAATAAAACCTTTTTAGGGGGAGCAATAAATGCACGACGTATTAAAACTCCTCGCTCTGTTCGAATTGGAATATTTTGTAAGTTAGGATGAGTTGAAGATAACCGACCCGTTGCTGCTAATGTTTGATTAAAATGAGTATGAACTCGATTTGTTTTTGGATCAGCAAGGGCTGGTAAAGCATCAACATAGGTCGATTTCAATTTTGTCATTTCTCTATAATTTAAAATATGTAAGATACATGGGTGCAGATCTTTTAATTTTTCTAGCACCTCATTATCAGTTGAGAAGCCAGTTTTTGTTTTCTTTTGTGTTGGTAGTTGAAGTTTTTCAAACAATATACTACCAAGTTGCTTTGGAGAGGAGATATTAAATTCATGTCCAACTAATTCATAAATTTGTTTTTCAATACTCTTAATTTCTGAATCTAGCTTTTCACTCATTTTTTTTAGAACTGCAATATCTATTAAAATTCCATTTAACTCCATTTCAAGAAGTATTCCTATCAATGGTATTTCTATTTCATAGAAAATTTTATTTAAATGATTGTCATTAATTAATTGTTCTAATTTTGTTTTAAGTTGTATTTGCAATTTAAAAAAAGCATGGACTGAGGTAATTTGTGAAATATCTTGCAATAAAAACTCAGTTATCGTTTCTTCAAAATTATCAACTGGCTCAGATTTAATTAAATAAGCAGCAACCATAGAATCCCAAGCCGCCACTGGATTTTTTAAATTTAATTCTCTCCAAATTTTTTTTAAATCAAAACCAAACCAACTTATTTTAAATTTTGAAAATAGATTTTGCCAATCCTCTTTTGCACCAATTAATTGATAAACATGATTTTCATTTTTAGAAAATTCTTCTCCTATAAAAATATGAAATTGATGATCACGATTAAATATCCAGATAGGAATTATTCCACTCTCAAATTTACAACTAGAAAGAATCTTTTGTAAATCAGTTGGATAAACTGGAATAATTGATTCACCTTCACAATTTGAAATTAAAGTATCACTAATTATGGTATTATTATTTTCTTTTTCAATATTTTTATCAATTTCATTTTTAGTTATATTATTATTAGAAGAATCGATAATAGTATCTTTCCCACCATTTTGATGGGTCATTAAAATATGTTGATTAGGACCAAATAATTGACTTTCTAAATTTTTAAAATTTAGTTCTTTTATTAAATTTTTTAATTCATCATAATTTATTTCTGTTCTCTCTAAATTCTTCATTTCAATTTTTAAATCTAAGTCAGTTACAATGGTAACTAACTTTTGTGAAGTGTATGCATTTTCTTTACCTGCAATAAGTTTGTCTTTTAAAGATCCTTTTATATTTTCAATATTTTTATATACTCCATCCAGCGACCCATATTCTGAAATTAATTTTTGTGCGCCCTTTAAACCTATCCCATCAACACCAGGGATATTATCGGAAGCGTCTCCAACTAATGCTAAATAATCAATAAACTGCTCTGGAGTGACTCCCCATTTTTCTTTAATTTCATGACTGTCATAAAGGTGACTTTTCATTGTATCTAATAATTTAATATGATCATCAACTAATTGACTGAAATCTTTATCACCACTTACAATAACCACATCACAATTATTTTTACGTGCAAAGTGTGAAAGACTTCCAATTAAATCATCAGCCTCAAAGCCCTCTTTCTCAAATGCTGGAAAACCAAATGCATTTACAATTTTTCGAATATAAGGTATTTGAGGTATCAAATCTGAAGGAGTTTCACTTCTGTGTGCTTTATATTCTGGATAAATATCAGAACGAAAAGAACCCGAGGGTAAATCATAGCAAAAAGCTATATAATCTGGTTTTTCATCCTTTAATAATTTGATAATCATAGAAACAAAACCATAGATGGCATTTGTTGGTAGACCCGATGGAGTACTCAATGCACGAATGGCATAAAAAGCTCTAAAGAACATATTACTAACATCAATAAGGTATAATTTTTTTTTCATTCATTACTTTCTGAATTGCTACTAGGCAGTTTTTGTCTTCTCTTCACTGTAAAAAATCTTTACAACAGATTTTGTGATTTTATTTTTCTATAAAATATAAAATCATAAAAAAAATCCAACTACTTATGAATCACCACGAGTATAAAACGATCATTGAGAAAATTTTTCAAGCTCTGTTTGTAAATCAGACGCAATGAATCGCCTTTAGTCACTAGCGACAATTTTGAGCTTAGCTATCTAAAATAAATTTATGGTGAATAAAAAATTCTGAAATTCCAATTTAGATAGGTTATAGAGTAGGCAATTAATAACAGTTCTTGATGAAGTTGGAATGAAATTTTTTTCGTTCGACTAAATCAAAAAAAATTAATCATGGAGGAATTATGTTTTACAAATCGCTGACTTTGGCCTCAGCTATCTTTTGCGGAGTACTTTCTGCTAATGCAACTTATATAACAGCTAAAATTGGAAAGATTACAGGAAATCTTAATCCAAATGCAAAAACACATATTGTTGTAGCAGGTAGCGGTGGCGACTTAGGAATCATGTTGCAACAAGCTGGTATTGCTAAAGCTAAAAAATATAGAGATCTTTATCCTGAAGATCAAATTTATTTTATCACTTTTAAAGAAGAATTTAAAAACGAAGGTGAAGATAAAGATAATTTTCAATTTTTAAATCGCGTAGGATTTACAGACATTAAAGAAGTTGGTGGTTGGTTCAGTGGTGACCTTGATGGTGAAGATTTAATGGATGAATTAAAAGCCTTCAATCAAATTGCTTCTTTAGATATTTTTTCACATGGCGCAGCTTTCTACGGAATCCAATTGGGTGGCTGGACAAATAGATGGGATCCAAGTGAAACTTACTATAAAGAATTAAATGGTCACTTTGCACCAGATGCTTTCGTAGTTCTACATGGATGTAACACTGGTTACTTAGCTACAACTTTGGCTTATCATTTTAAAGTTCCGGTGGCAGGTTCATTATCAGCAACTAATTTTGAAAGACCTTTTGAAAATGGATTGTATTACAGAGACGATGAAGGTCGTTATCCTACAACTGGAAAATTTAAAACTAAAAATGATCAAGCCTTTAAAGATCCTGTAGCATGCCATAGAGGTGGTTGTTATAGATTGAAACCAGAAGATTTTGCTTATACTGGTCACTGGGGACAATTTTCTGGCGCACTTCCTTTTTATAAATTCTTTTGTGATCCAGCAATGGGAGATATAATTTGTAAACGAGGTATGGCTAAATATGCAATGAGTTTAATTTCAGTATTACCAATTGATGAAAATAGCTCTCTCGAAGATTACAAAAAAGTAATACAAGATTCAATCTGTTCGAATAGACCTGGAAAAGAACTACAAAAAGAAAACTGTGTTAACGCACTTGAATCTAGCTTAGAAGGAAAAAACCTTACTTTTAATCCAAATTATACTCGAGATAATGGCTCACAAGCTGTTCAATTCGAATGCACATTTACTCAATGTAAATTAGAATACAAATGTGAAAAAGTTGATTTATTAGGAAGCACAATCTTAAGAAGAAGTTCATGTTCAGCAAAAGCATTACCTGGAACTGAAGCAACAACTGCAACTCGCGAATATAAAGCTTTTATAGATGGATATAAATATTTAACAGGAAAATACTAAATACTTAGTAATTGTAATTTTAAATTAAAAGATAAAAAAAATTAAATAAAATTTTAAAAGGATTTAAAAAATGAAAAATATAGTAAAAAAATCTTTCATAGCTTCTTCACTAATAATCGCTGGTTTTATTTCTGTTGGCCATACAGAAGACAGTTTAAAATCAATGGAAAACTCATTTGAATCTAGTACTGATTCATTAAAAGAAGAAGTCGTATTTCGACCATGCGTAGGTCAATGCCAACAACGATTGGTTGTAGCTCAAGAAATTGCTTCAGACATACTTGCTGGCTATCAAGTTAGTATTGCTGATCATGAAACTTTTACTCAAATGGTAGAAGAGTTAAATTCTTTAAACGATACTGAACATCAGCTTTCAAGTGATACGGCTCTTGAAACCATTGCAAGCTATAGATAAAAAATTATAAAAAAAAAATTTTAATAACATATTAAAATAGACAAAGGACAATAAGATGTTGACTCAAAAAAATTTAAATAAATTAGCTTTAGGCTTATTAGTCAGCGCAACTATGTTGAGCTTAGGTTCAAACTCTAATGCAGTATCAGTCGATGAACCTTCAGATGTCGAGTTATATAATACTCTTGGTAAAATCGATGCGGCTCAAGAAGATCAGCAAAAATTAAATGATCTTCTATCAACTCTTTCTGATTTATCAGAGCAAGTTGCTATTCGCCAAATTGAACTGGACTATTGTGATAATGCCGACACAGACAAAATTGCTTATGCTCAAGAAGTTTTATCAATCACTTCTCAAATTGAGGCTCAAGCTGATAAAACAAAAAGTAGTGAAGTTGCTGATGCAATAGATATTATCGAAAGTGATTTATCTAGGACAGATATTTGCGAATAACTGCTCATGATTAAGTCTGGACTAATTGATAGGTCTAGTTCATTACAACACAGACTGTGGAGAATTTTATTCTTGCCGAAAAGTATGTTCGAGAAAACAATACAAAAAGGAGGAATAAATGAGTACACAGTTTGATGTTCCAAGTTTATATGAGTTTTTAACTCAAACCCCAGAGGGTGGACTTAAGAAAATGTTAGTTGATGGTAAGCCATTAACTGATGTTCACTTTAATTTATTAATTAAAGTCGTAAAGTTTGGAAGCCAAGATGATTTTACTAAATTTTGTGAAACAAAAAATTTTCCACCAGTTCGATTAACACCAAAAGAATTGCCACTAAAAGAAAAATTCTGGGATGATTGCCTTAAAGTATTTCAATCCCGAGGAATCTTACAACCTTCTTCTGGTAATAAAACAGCAGCATGAAAATTTATACTAAGTCAGGCGATGAAGGTAAATCGGGCCTTATTGGCGGCAAGAGGGTTAGTAAAAATGACCCTCGCTTAGTTACTTACGGTTGTATTGATGAGTTGAATGCTCACCTTGGACATTTAATTGCCCTTACTTCAATTTCTATTAAAATTGAAAAAACTCTTCAAACCACAATTCATATAAATCTTTCGAAAATACAAAATGAATTATTTAATATTGGGAGTTTACTTGCTTGCGATAATCATGAATGGATTAAAAAATTACCACCACTTTCTGATAAATCAGTTTCTGATCTTGAATTACAAATAGATACTTGGGAGGCTTCACTTACTCCACTAAAAAACTTTATTCTACCTCAAGGAGATATTTGCGCGACTCAAGCTCATATTTGTCGAACAGTCTGTCGACGTGCCGAGCGAGAATTAGTGAGTTTGCTTGATCACATTCAAAGTCAATTCACAACTGAATGTGAAGGCTTTTCATCAGATGAAAAAATTATAGATCAATCTATTGAAAATAAATACCAGCATATTTTAAAATATTTAAATCGTTTAAGTGATTATTTTTTCGTTTTATCGAGATGGTTAAATTTTAAAACTAATAATTCTGAAACTCTTTGGACTAGCAGTTAAGTTAGTCTCGAACCAACTGAAATATAATTACCTTTTAAAAAATCTGCGACATTCATTTTATTTCTTGATTCTGGTTGAACTTCAATCAATTTAATAGCGCCATCGTTAGTCTTAATCCAACACTCATTCCCTTCGGCCTTAATAACTTCTCCACATTGAAAAAAACTTATATTTGAAATCTGTTGCTCAATTAAATTATCAATAATTTTGACTTTATGAATTTTTAATTTTTGAGGAGTATCTTTCTTTAATTCCTTTTTATCTTCTTTTTGAGGTAAAAAAGTCCAACACCCAGGGCCCATTACAAATGCTTTTATTTTATTATGAATTTGTTTAGAGGATAAAGTCCAATCTATGTGACTCTCAGATTTATCAATTTTTTTAGCATATGTTACATCTTTTGGCTCTTGAGGCACACCAGTTAAATTTCCTCGCACATAATCCATTAATTCAACATGTAATAAGTTTTGACCTAACAACGCAAGTTCATCATGTAGAATTTGCGCATCCATCTCCTCAGAAATTTCGATTTTTCGAAATCCCAAGACATCACCAGCATCCAGTTTTTTAACTATTTTTTGCAGACAAACACCAGTTTCTAAATCACCGTTTTCTATGGATCTCTGAATGGGAGCGGCCCCTCTCCAGCGTGGCAACAAACTGGCATGTACATTTACGGCTCCTAGTGGAAAAATTTTTAAAAATTTCTCTGTTAATAGCTGTCCAAAAGCAACGACGACTGCAATTTCTGCTGACCATGATTCAATAGTATTTAATATGATTTCTGTATTTACAGAATCAGGTGAAATTACTCGTATACCTTGATTGACACAAAAATTCTTTACAGCTGAGGGTTGTAATTGCATTTTTCGTCCTGCTGGTCGATCGGGTTGAGTCACAACACCTACCAACTCAATATGCTCATCCTCGTACATTGCTTTTAAACAAGAGACAGCAAACTCAGGAGTACCTAAAAATACAACACGCACCTTACTCATTTTTTACAAATCCTTATTCGTTTTATGTTTTTTGGGATAACCAACTTTTTTAATTTTATCTTTAATTCGATTGGATTTTAGCTTACTAATTCGATCTATAAATAATTTTCCTTCAAGATGATCCATTTCATGTTGAATACAAATAGCTAATAACCCATCAGTTTTAATTTTAATTTTTTCATTTTTTTCATTGAGCGCTTCTATTTCAACCAAATTATATCGTTCAACAGTTTCAGTATACCCCGGTACACTCAAACACCCTTCTTCATAAGTATTCTTACCCTCGCCTTTAACGACAACTGGATTAAATAAAATAAGAGGAAACTGGACCTTTTTTTCAAGATCGGTTAAGGGATCATCTTTAACATCTTCCTCAAACTCTTCTAAAGTTTCACCTGAAATTGGTCTTCGAATATCAATCACAATAAGACGAATCAGTCGATCCACTTGGGGTGCAGCTAAACCAATGCCATGAGCATCATACATTGTATCAAGCATATCCTGTGCAAAATTTGCCATTTCAGAAGTTACAGAATTTACAGGTTTTGAAATTTCTCTGAGTCGAGGATCAGGAAATGTAAGTATCGGAAGAATAGACATTTTAACAATTACTCCTTAATTATATTTTTTAATCTAAAACTATGATCACCATTCGGTTTATGATAAAAATTATATTACAATGCATTTCGCAAAATACTATATCAAACTCACCCTGCTGTAAATCAATTTATCTTTCAGACTTAAACACGAATAGTAATACAGTGTGATTCAAAAATCACCGCAACAAACAAGAAAAAACGGCATATGATTATGTCTCGCATATAATCGCGAAGTAATCAGACTTAATCTTGAGCTGAATAAACAGGGTGATCAAAGATCACCCCAAACAAACAAGAAAATAACAGCTCATGATTATGTCTGATATAATCGCGAAGCGATCAGACTTAATCTTGAGCTGAATAAACAGGGTGATCAAAGATCACCCCGAACAAACAAGAAAATAACAGCTCATGATTATGTCTGATATAATCGCGAAGCGATCAGACTTAATCTTGAGCTGAATAAACAGGGTGATCAAAGATCACCCCAAACAAACAAGAAAATAACAGCTCATGATTATGTCTGATATAATCGCGAAGCGATCAGACTTAATCATGAGCTGTTATTTCTTTTGCCGACTCATCAAAGTCACCGCAACAATTCCCATAAGAATATTTGGCCCCCAAGCTGCCAAAATTGGGGGAATACTTCCATGGTGCCCCAAAGTTAACGAAGAATTTCTTAACACCCAAAATACAACAACCAATAATATTGAAAAACCTGCATTTAATAATCCTCCGCCTCCCCTTGAGTGGGTCACACTAAATGGAATTCCAATTAAAATCATTACCAATGCAGTACAAGCAAAAGCAAATTTATCATGATACCCAACCTCAAGAGACAATGTATCAAGACCTGCTTCTTTATTTTTTTGAATATATTTTTTTAAATCCTTTAAACTTAGAACATCAACAGAATTAAATGAAGACTGAATATCTTGAAGTTCTTCATCTATTACTATTGTTTTTTCTTTAAAATCTTGAGTTAAAGGAAAACTAGATTTATCAGTAAATAAAGTTACTGATCCTTTTAATAATTTCCATTGCTGACCTAATAAACTAATTTTTTCAGCGGTGATCATTTGCACTAAATCCCACGCCTCATTAAATTGATAAAGCGTTAAACCTTCTGCCATTTTTTTTGAGCGATTAATTGTTTTAATATTAAAAATAGTATTTTTTGATCGATACCAAATTCGATCTGTTTTAACAGTTGAATACTGTGCTGGTTTCATTTTTATTTGATGATAAAAAATAAAATTTTTCTTTTGCACAAAGCGAGGTAAACTTTCATCAGCTAATGTAAAAGCTAAAATTGAAAAACATAAAATCGAAATTAAAATGGGTATTGTTATTCTCACTAAACTAATACCCGAAGCAAAAAGAGCCATTAATTCATGGGTTTTATTGAGTGAACTTAATGTAAATACCACTCCCACTAAACAGCCCATCGGTATCATTTGATAAAGTATCTCTGGCAAAAAAGATAAATAGTATTCTAAAACTGCAGAACCTGCAGCCTGGGGGTATTCCATATTTAAAGACATCGCATTTATCGCTAAAAAAATTGTTACAAAAACAATAATTCCTGCCACAAAATATGTGAAGAATATTTTTAGAATATATCGATCCATGATTTGAATCATCTACGTACCCCTTAATTCATAATGTTCCTGAAAAATCCAAAAGTTTTCAAATATTTCTTCCTTGACTCGGTTTTAAAATCCTTATCTACTCAAAATATGGCATTACGCATCTTATTGGCAGACGAAAGTCTAAATATCAAAAAAAACTTACAAATCGCTCTACAAGACTTTGGTGTTGAAATTAAAACATTACCGTCTGGTGAAGATCTTCTTCCTACTATAAAACAATTTCAACCAGATATTGTATTTTTAGATATATTATTATCAAAAATAAATGGTTATGATGCTTGTTCTCAGATCAAAAATAATCCAAGTACTAAAAACTTACCTGTCATTTTGATGTGGAGTAGTTTTATGGATCTTGATGAAGAAAAAGCAAAACTTTGCAAATCTGATGGTAAAATTGAAAAACCATTTGAACGAGATCAACTTAGAAAATTAATTAAATTTCTTATTCCAAAAACTAGCACTCAAGAACTCAGTGAATTTCTAATTCTACCTCAAATTACTAATAATGATAACAATTCAAAATCTTTTGAAGGAACTTCAATTACAGCAATTCGTAAAGCAGCTCCAGTCAAAAATAATATTGAAATAGATGAGTTAGAATCTTCTACTAATATATATCAAAGCACACCAGAAATTTCGCCCTTAACAAGTCTCAACGAAGACGAAGGTGGTGACATGGATGATTTAGATAATTGGTCTCAAAAAAATCTACATAGTAAATCTGAAAATACTTTTAATATTGATCCTCAAGATGATCAATACGATGTAGAAGTTGCAGAAGTTGCAATTAATGAAGATGAACTTGCAATGGATGATTTTTATCGAAGTGAAGATAGCAGTGCATCTCTCAAACCACACTCAATTCATCGCAGACCCAAACCTCACCCTTTGATGGGTGAAAAATCTTCACAAGGAGTTTCTATAGCTCCCCTATCAATTGATGAAAAGCATCTTCAAGATATTATTCGATCTCAAGTTCAAGAGAGTATACAACATTGGGTAAGAAAAATGATGCCAGAAATTGCAGAAAGAGTTATAAGATCAGAGATCCAAAAATTAATGATTGATCTTGAATCTGACACCAAAAATCAAGGAAATATTTAATTTCATGACATTAACCGAATTAATAAAGGCCGCATTAAAAGAAGATATGCCCACTGGAGATTTAACAACTGAAAGTTTAGCGCTTTTACCTCGACAAGGTATTGCTAAACTCATAGCCAAAGAAGATCTTGTGTTATCTGGGACTAATACTTTTGAACAAGTTATGCTCTCCTTAGATTCGCAAGCGCGTTTATTATGGAAGTTTGAAGAAGGCGATGTTGTTTTAAATAAACAAATAGTTTGTACGATTCACGGTGATTTAATTCAGATTTTAAAAGCTGAGAGAGTGGCATTAAATTTTCTAGGTCACTTATCTGGAATCGCTAGTCTAACAAGATGTTTTGTAGAAAAAATTTCTCATACCAAAACAAAACTTTTAGATACTCGAAAAACATTACCAGGTTACCGTGAGCTAGAAAAGCGAGCGGTTGTCCATGGAGGTGGCCATAACCACCGACAAAATTTATCCGAAGCAATTTTAATAAAAGATAACCACATAGCTGTAATGGGTGGTATTACTGCTGCAGTTCAAAGAATTCGAAACCACTCTAATAAGAGTATAGAAGTTGAGGCTAATTCTCTTGAAGGTGTAAAAGAAGCTGTTCAAGTTGGCGCCCAAAGAATTTTACTTGATAATATGAATAACGAAATATTGAAAGAAGCATTAAAACTTATTCCACCGCATATTGAAACAGAAGCTAGCGGCAATATGAATTTAAATCGCGTTGCATCTGTTGCCGAACTTGGAGTTCATTATATTAGCGTTGGTGCCTTAACACACTCCGCCCCATGCGCAGATTTAAGCTTGATGTTTGACTGGCAAAATTCTATCACGCAACCCTGATTGCTTCGCAATTTTATGCAAAAAGAAATTCCATTCAAAATTGGATATGAAACTTTTATTTGGCTTAAGGCAAATGGATATTATGCCCAATGGATGTCAGAAGTCGAATCAACTCAAAGTTGGGCCAAAGATAACTTAGATTTTAAAAACCAAAACTTTACTCAAATAAAATTTGATGACCAAAGCCTAAAAACACTCAATATATTAGCTGAAGATCTTAATTTAAATCATTTTTTAAGAACCCTAAATAATCACCCTCAAGAAAAAAGTTTTTACCCACTCAGATCTACTGAATTTAAAAAATTATCTCATTTTTATATTTGTGATTATCAATCAAGAGGTAGGGGGCAGGGGCAAAATACATGGAGCTCTCCTCTAATTGGAACTAGTTTGCTTTTAAGCTTTACAATTCCACTGCAATTACCACCACCACCACAATTGACTTTAATTTTTGGCAGAATAGTATATTGCTGCCTAAAAGAATGTTGGCCCACTATTAAGTTTAGAATCAAAGAACCAAATGATATTTATATTGAGAATAATAAAATTTCAGGATTATTAACAGAAACAGTTTCTCAAGGTTCAAAAAATTATTTAATTTTTGGAATCGGTTTAAATATTTTTGATGGACCAGATCTAAACTTAATACCACACTCAACATATTTACATAAAGAGTTAACTTTAAATTTAGCCAATAATAACTTCAATAGAAATCTTAATTTATGTAATTCACAATTTACTATTTCACTGAATGAGTGGAACAATTTTATAAATTTATTAGTAACAAACTTAAATATTTTTATCTAACCAACTAGCCTTTTAGTTCAACGTACTAAAAAATTAACTATCCGAAACACCTATTCATCTTTACTCTTTATTTTTTTGCAGCTATTATAACATTAATCCTTAAAGGAATTAATCCTCTAAGGATTAATTGATTAAAAGATTCAGTTTCAATTCTTATTTTGCAAGAATATATTCATTCAATATTTTACAGAAATGTAATTGATCGTCACAACATCAAAGATCCAAAAAAATTATTTATGTTAACTCTAATAAAATTAAATACAGTGGTAAGTTTAAAATTCAATTTATTCACGCCTAAAGATATTTATTGAGTCTCTAAAAAATTCATCTTTTTATTAACTGAGTTTATTATGGAAAACAGGAAAATAACGGCCTATGATTTAGTCCCCTATTTTTAATTTCTATCTCTTTATATTTTTTCACTTTCATTACGTCCTCTAAACATACTTATGTTTTTATTGTTATCATTAGAAACTGAAACAACACGCCCCTGTTCTAATTTAATAATTTTATCACAATCCTGAACAGTCTCTAATCTATGGGCAATAATCAATTGCGTAACTCCAATCAAATCTGTTCTTAAAATTCTTTGAATTAAATTATCAGTTTGAATATCCACGCTTGCT
>SXGU01006896.1_pt1 | contig 62728 bp, 50 predicted proteins | sample 3174531 | NCBI WGS metagenome assembly SXGU01 (sample SAMN11356863, study PRJNA531348) | freshwater metagenome | isolation source: freshwater sample F1-140 | place: China: Fuxian Lake, Yuxi | collected 2017-12-25 | reverse complement strand
CCGACGCCGACGCCGACGCCGACGTCACCCCCTCCGCGGGGACGATGGACAGCCACGTGTGGCTCAGCGGCGACTTCGACTACGACGCGAGCTGCCCCGGCACGGTGAGCTTCACGGTCACCTCCAGTGGCACGCTCGACGGCACGGGCCAGTGCCGCCTCGACGGCGACTACGACATGGTCTACGACATCGAGGGCACCGTGAGCGGTCGCAGCATCTCGGGCGACATGATCATGGTGAACGAGGGCACCGAGTACCGCACGCCCTTCACCGGCAGCGGCGCGGTGGGCGACACGATGAACGCCGATTTCGACGAGACCTTCCGCGACGGCGGCAACGAGCTCCGCCTCCAGGGAAGCTGGACGGCCTCCCCACAGTAGATGCACGCTTTCCAGCGCACCGAGCTGCTCGTCGGTCGCGACGCGTGGCAGCGCATCGCCGGGATGCGCGTGATGGTCGTGGGCGTCGGCGGCGTGGGCTCATTTGCCGCCGAGGCGCTCGCCCGCGCCGGCGTGGGTCACATCACGCTCGTAGACTTCGACCAGGTTTGCCTCACCAACCTCAACCGTCAACTCCACGCCACCCGCAAGACGGTCGGGGCCTCGAAGGTGGCCTTGATGGCGGATCGTTGCCGCAGCATCAACCCTAAGGCCGCAGTCGTGGCGGAGCAGCGATTCTTCGACGCCGCGTCGTCTGAGGCCCTGCTCGCCCCCGGCTACGACTGCGTGGTGGACTGTATCGACAACGTGACGGCGAAGGTGGCCTTGCTCGCCGCCTGCGCGGCCCGGGGGCAACGCGTCGTGAGCGCGATGGGCGCCGGTGGGCGCGTGGACCCCACCCGGGTACGGGTGACGGACATCTCCCGCACCGAGAAGGACCCCCTTGCCAAGGTGGTGCGCAACGAGTTGCGGGCTCGCGGCATCCAGAGCGGGATCGAGTGCGCGTGGACCGACGAGGAACCCGCCACGCTCGACGAGCAGGTGGCTGACGACTTCCACTGCATCTGCCCCTGGGGCGAGAACGACCACCACAGCTGCTCGCATCGCAACGTGGTGCAAGGCACCGTCTCGTGGATGCCAGCGATCTTTGGCCTGATGCTCGCGGGCGTTGTCGTCAATCGAGGGATCGGCCAGCGGGTCTTGTCGAGCGATCGGGCCCGGCCGGCCCACGAGCCGCGACGGAAAAAACAACGAGTATCGGCCCGGCGAGCCAACAGCCCGGCGAGCTAGATCAGCGCGGATGCACCGCATCCCTCCCGAGTTCGACCCGGAGTACTTTGTCCAGGCCCTCGAAGACTCGGCGGTCGGCGTCGAGATCTGCAGCACCGACGGCACGTTCCTCTGGGTAAACCCCGCCTTCGAGCGGATGTCCGGCTACTCATTCGATGAGTGCATGGGCAAGACGGCGAAGCAGCTGCTCCGCAGCGACGTTCACCCCTCGGAGTTCTACGACAACGCCGCCGCGGCGATGGCGCGCCGGGAAACCTGGCGAGCGGTGATCACCTCGCGCCGCAAGGACGGCACGCTCTTCGACAGCGAGATCATCGTTGCCCCCGGTCGGCGCTCCACCCTCGGCCCCACCCACTTCCTGGCGCTGCGTCGCGATGTCACCGACGAGCGGCGCATGCTGCGCGCCTTGTCGGAGAGCGAGGCGCGGTTCAGCCTCGCCTGCCAGGCGGCGCGCGACGGTCTCTGGGACTGGGACATCGCCGCCGGTCGTTTCTACGGCTCGCCCCGCTGGTTCGAGTTGCACGAGCAGCCGGTGCAGCCCGCCACGATGGACTGGTGTTTCGACCACATACACCCGGAAGATCGTCCCAGGGCGCGCGACATCTTCGACGCGCACCTGGCCGGCGAGACGCCGTCGATGGAGTGCGAGCACCGCGTGCTGCTACCGGGTGGCCGCGTGCGCTGGGTCTTGTGCCGCGGGCTCGCCGTACGCGACGAGGGCGGCGTAGCGGTGCGGATTGCAGGTTCCCTCACCGACATCTCCGACCGAAAACAAACCGAGGCGGAGCTATTCCGTGCCGCGACGCACGACTCGCTCACCGGGGTGCCGAATCGGGCGTACTTCGTGCTCCAGGTCGAGCAGGCCATCGCGCGCGCCAAGCGACAACAGCGGGGCGCGGCGGCCTTCGCGCTCCTGTTCATCGACCTACGGCGCTTCAAGCAGGTGAACGACGGCCACGGACACGCCATCGGCGACGCGCTGCTCCGCGAGGTCGCGAGCCGACTCCAAGCCGCACTCCGCGCGGGTGACACCCTCGCTCGCCTCGGTGGTGACGAGTTCGCCGTGCTGCTCGACGGCGTGAGCGACACCACGCTCGCCCACGCCGCTGCGGAGCGCCTCGGGCGCGTCCTGGCGCGCTCGGTCGAGGTGGAAGGTCGTGTCCTCCCCGTGGCCGCCACCATCGGCGTGGCGCTGGGCGACGGCAGCTCGAAGGTCGACGAACTGGTCCGCGCCGCCGACGAGGCGATGTACGAGGCCCGCAGCCGCGGGGACCGCGGTTACCACGTGGCGGGTCCCGAGGCGGGCAGCCGGTCGGAGCGAAAGGCCAAGATCGCGAGCGCCCTCGGTCCCGCCCTGGTCGACCGGCAGATCCGCGTGGTGTACCAGCCGATCATCGACATCTGGAACGGCCGCACCATCGGTGCCGAGGCCCTCGCCCGGTGGACGCACGCCGACTTGGGCCCGGTGTCGCCGGCGGAGTTCGTGGCCATCGCCGAGGAAACGGGCCTCGGTCTCCGCCTCGGCCGCCACGTGCTCGACACCGTGGTGGCGCAAGTCCGCGCCTGGGAGCAGGTTCACGCCGTTTCCAACAGTTTCTTCGTCAACGTCAACGTGTCGGCTCGCCAGATGCTCGACCGTCCCTTCGTCGACCACGTGCTGGCGCTGCACGAGGCCGGAGACGTGCGCCGAGGTCGGCTGGGCCTCGAGATCACCGAGACGGTGCTGATCGAGCGTCCCGAGGAGGTCGCCCGCACCATGGAGATCCTTCGCCATGTCGGCGTACATTTCTCGCTCGACGACTTTGGCACCGGCTTCTCGTCGCTGTCGCACATGCGCGGGTTCCCGGTGCAGGCCATCAAGATCGACCGGTCGTTCGTGGAGAAGGTCCCCGACGACGCGGTGACGGCCCAGATCGTGTCGGGCCTGCTGCAAATGGCCTCCGCGCTCGGCCTGCTCGTGGTCGCCGAAGGGGTGGAGACCCCGGCCCAGGAGCGAACCCTGCGACACCTCGGCTTTGGGCTGGCGCAGGGCTACCTCTACAGCAAGCCCGTGTCTCCCGATGACTTCTGTGCGCTGGTCGAGCGCCAGAACCTGCTGGAGTCCTCCGACGCCGGTGTCATCGAGCCCTGAACCAGACCGCCTCGGCGGCCCGGCGGCCGGTGAGCGGCCCCAGCTTGAAGGCGTGACCGGAACACGCGCTGACGGTGTAAACTCGATCACTGGTCCAGCTTGACAGGAACTGGTCGTCCTCGGCATTGGTGTAGAAACACGTCTCGCGACGCGCGAGCGGACCGACCCCGGCGACGAACCACTCACGCAGTCGCGACTCGACGGCCTGCAGCGCGACCTCGCTGGGCGGGACGAGCTCATCGGCGTCGTGACCCGGGCCGGCCCCATGGTCGTGGAACGCGGCCTTCATCTCACCGCCGGCGATGGTCGGCAAGCCGTAGTGCAGCTCGTCTACCCCGAGACGCACCCAGGCGGGGAAATGACCTGCCTTTGCCAAGGGGAACTGCCAGTAGCCCACGTGCTGGCGCGCCGGTCGTACCGCGAGCCCGGGCACAAGGCGACGCACCCAGGGGCCCACCGTCAGCACCGCGAAGTCGGCCTGGATCACCGACGGCCCGACGACGGCGATCCCGCCATGTCGCGACTCCACTCGTTCGACAGCGAAGGGGCGACGCACCTCGACGCCCTTCGACGCGAGCCAGCGCCCCAGCCCGCGGATCGTGGCCGCGGCCGCGAGCACGCCCGCGCTCCGATCGTGCAGCACCCGCGCGCTATCAGCAAAGGTGAAGGCCGGGAAGCGGCGCCGTGCGTCGGAGGGATCGAGCTCGTCCACCTGGGCGCCGGCCTCGGACACGGCACGCGCGTACTCGCCGATGCGGCCTCCCTCGGGCCCGAAGAACACCGCGTCGCCCCCCCGGTGCACGAGGCGCTCGCCCAGGAGCTCCTCGAGCATCGGCCACTCCTCCGCGTGGCAGCGCTGCATGTCGGCCACCCACCGAGGATGTTCGTAGGAGCTGCGCGTGATGCGTTCCTCACCGTGGGACGACCCGTGCGGGTGGCCGTCGTCGTGCTGGTCGACGATCACGACGCGGGCCCCGAGGCGAACGAGATGGAAGGCCACGCAGAGGCCGTTGATCCCGGCACCGACCACGACCACTCTGATCACGTTGTCACGCCCAACTCAGCCGCAGCGCCTAGCAAGCCGAGCGCAGGATGAGTGACGATGAATGCCGGGATTCCGGCGATGGCCGAACCGAGCTTGCCCTTGGCCTCGAAGCGACGGCGAAAGCCCCCGGCCTGCAACGCGGGCAACATGCGCGGCGCGATCCCGCCCGCCACGTACACCCCGCCGCAGGCGAGCACCCGCAGGGCCATGTTTCCCGCCTCGGCGCCATAGAGTTCGCAGAACCAGCGGACAGCCTCGGCGTCGGTGGCGGCCACGCGAGCCGGGGCATCGGGCGCGTCGATCCAGGGCGGCGCCGGGCCACCCCTCTCCTCCGCAAGGAATCGCGCCAGGCGGACCAGTCCCGGGCCCGAAAGCACGTGTTCCCAGCTGGCGCGGCCCTCTCTCCCGATGAGCCAGGCCACAAGTCGCGACTCACGTTCGCTCGAAGCGCCCAGTTCGCAGTGGCCGCCCTCCCCGGGAACCACCTGTCCGCCCACGACGTACGCCTCACCCAGTCCGGTCCCCGCGCCGAGCACGGCCACCGGCGCGCCGGTCACGACCTCCCCTCCCCCGATCTGCACGCGGTCGCCCGGGCGCAATAGCGTCACACCGCGCGCGGCTGCGTAGAAATCGTTCACGAGGCGGATGGGGAACCCGAGCGCCTGGCCGAGCGCATCCCCGTCCACCACCCACGGCAGGTTGGTGGCCACGCAGCGGTTGGCGACGACAGGGCCGGCCAGCGCCAGACACGCGGCGGACGGTCGCATGCCGGTGTCGGCGAGCCAGCGACGGAGGATCGTCGCCAAATCGGCATGCTCGTTGCTGGGGTAGTGGCGTTCATCCACGAGGCCACAGCGCGCGGCCTCGCCACGCCACCCCGCCAAGCGCGCGCTGGTGCCCCCCACATCGCCACAAAGCAGGTTCATCGCGCGTGGTAATGTAACGCCGTGACGCCGAAAGAACCCGAGCCCGTCGATGCGGCCAAAGCGGAAGAGGGCGCCTCGGAAGCCGAGGAGATCCTCAAGGAAGAAGCACGGCTTGGCACCTCGCCCCGGGGCACGGCGGCGAACGGCGTGCTCCTGGCCCTGTCCCGCGCGGCGCGCTCCTTCTTGCTCTACGAGCCGTCGAACGAGGCGATCCGCGTCTTCCTAGAGAACTTGAGGCGAGCGACGGACGCTTTCCTCGGCGAGTACGGCGAACTCGACCTGACGGTCAGGCCCTTCGAGTTGATGCACGCCGGCGAAGTCGTGTACCTGGAGCGCGACCGCGAGCGAAGCCTCGCATTCCGCCTCTACCGCGATGGCGTTCGGCGCCTCGTGCTGCGCCCGGGCCTGAGCTGGCATGAGCTCTTGAAGCTCTTGGAGGTCGTTTCGATCCGCTACGTCGGCGTGCGACAAACCGAAGATGACATGGTGGTGCTGCTCTGGAAGGCGGGCTTCCAGAACCTAAGTTTCGACGCCGTGGAAGGCTTCGTAGCCGACAGCGAGGAGGAGGAGGATCAGGGCGTCGCGGCGCCGGTCGAGGGTCGAGCGATCGCCATCGACGCGCCGCCCGACTTCGACCTTCCCGTGCCCACCCGACCCAACATGATGCGGGTGCAGTGGCGCGAGGTGCCCCAGCCCGCGATTGACGAGCTGCTCGCGGAGGACACCAGCCAGGCGGTACCCGAGCTGGCGGTGCGCCTGTGCGAGGAGCTCCTCGGCGCGATGGCGGACGCAGGCAGCCCGCTCAAGTTCCTCGACATCGTCCCCCAGCTCAACGAGACGCGGGACTTCCTCTTCGCCGAGGGACTCCTCGCCCACAGCGTGCGCCTGGCCTACGCCTCGGCCTCGGCCAACGTGAGCGACGCGGAGAGCGACCGCGCTTGCGCCGAGTTCCTGCAGAGCTTCGTCTCGCCGACCGCGCTCGCCCGGTTCCTCCACTCCGTGAGCCGCGACGCGCAGGAAGCACCGCCCGAGCTGCAGGCCCTGCTCGAGTCGATGCCCGGCGATCACCTGCGCACGCTCGTCGCGGTGCTCGGCGAGGAGCACGGCGAGGCCTCCAGGCGCGTCACCCGGCGGCTCATCGAAGGCTACGTTGCGACGCGCGGCGACGAGCTCGTCGACCTCGCCGCCGCCGCGCCCACCGCCCTTTGTTGCGAGCTCCTGCGGGTTCTGCGCTACGCCGACCTCGCCCGCGCCGCGACGCTCATCCCCCGGCTCCTCGATCGCAACGAGCTCGAACTGCAGCTCGAGATTCTCCACAGCGTCGAGGCCGTTCCCACCGGTCCCGACGTGTTGCGCGTGCTCTTGCGCCTCGCAGGCGCGGAGAACGAGGAGGTCCGACTCCGCGCCATCACCCAGATCGGGCAGCGCAACGCGGCACCCGCCTTCCAACCCCTGGCGGCGCGCCTGCGTCGCGACGCAGCGCTGCGGATGAGCCATGCCGAGGCCGCCGCCATCGGCGAGGCGCTCGCCCATTGCGACCCTGGGGCCGCGCTCGCGATCTTCCGCGACTGGTGTAAACCGAAGGGCTTGCTCGGCGGGGTCTTGCCCGGGCAGTCCACTCTGCAGTGGGCGGCCGTGGCCGGACTGGTTCTCTTGCCGAGCGACGACGTCGAGCCGCTCGTCCGGCACGTGCACGAGCGCGCGGGCAGCGAGCTCCAGGCCCACTGCACGCAAGGCATGGTGCGCCGTCGCCGGGCCATGCGCGGAGGGCAGCCGCGATGAGCGACGAGATCACCCAGGGCCAGGAAGCGCTCGGCAAGGCCATCGAGCAGGCGCGTGCCGGCGAGGACAAGCAGCTCGCCCAGCGGGTGCGCGAGCTCGGCGAGAGCTTCGTGCGGCTGATGAACGGGCTGGTGCGGCTGCGTGCCATCCACGCGCCCGACAACCACGCCTTCGACGAGCCCACCACCCAACTCGTGACCACCTTGCGCACCCTCGACCGGCTCATCGGGCAGGTGATGATCGTGTGCGTAGAGGGGCAGGTCTACGTCAACGACATCCGCGTTCGGATGGACGACCGCCTCGCCGGCCCGGCGGAACTCGAGGCGGAGTTCGGGCGACACGGCTGCGGCGGCCTCACCTTCATCAAGCCACTCGACGACAAGCAGGTGCGCGCGCTCAGCGGCGTGCTCGCCGCCGAGGCGCCCGAGGAACGCCCGCTCCACGCGCTGAACGACAGTCTCCGCGAACACGGGCTCGCCGAGGTGACGGCGAGTGGACGCTACCGCCTTCGCCTGAGTGGCGAGGGCGACCGCACGGCATCGCAAGTAGAACTGCAGCGGACGCTACAACGCGCCAGCGGCGTCATCGCCGACGCCTGGGACGGCCTCGCCAATGAGCGCGTGCCGAACCCGCTCCCTGTGCGCAAGCTGGTCAACGAGTTCATCGACGCCTCCGGGGAGGACGACCTGCTCGCCGTGGAGGAGAACTTCACCACCGGCGCCGGCGGCAGCGCCTTCGCGCGGCACTCCCTCCGCACCACCACCTTCGCGGTCATGATTGGCCGAGAACTTGGCCTCTCTGCCGCTCAGCTCGCCGACCTCGGCGTGTCCGCGATGTACCACGACTGCGGCTACGCCTCCAAGGAAGATGGCTTTGCCGTGCCCTTCGCCCACCATGGGCAGGCGGGCGTGCGCGCGTTGCTCAAACAGCGGGGATTCCACCAGGCGAAGATCAAACGTCTCCTGGTTTCGGTGGAGCACCACCGCGACGTCGCCGGCGACCACCCGCGTCCATCGCTCTACGCCCGCATCGTCCACATCGCCGACGACTTCGACAACTACACCCGCCTGCGCCCACAGGGTGCGTTCATGTCGCCCGCCGAGGCGCTCGTCCGCATGGCCAGCGTGGGGGGGTCCTCCTACGACTCCCACCTCTTCCAGCTCTTTGTCAACAAGGTCGGCGCCTTCCCCCCCGGCACCCTGCTGCGGCTGAAGGACGGCCGGGTGGTCATCTCGGTGTCGGGAGCGCGCGACGCGGCGCGCTTCTCCCGCCCGCTTTGCCGAGTCCTGCGGCACCCCGATGGCCGAGCACCGAGCGCCACCGAGATGGTCGACACCGCCTCCCCCGGCGTGCTGGTGGGCGAAGTCTTGCTCCAGAAACGAAGCGGCGGGTAGCCGACGCGGCAGCTAGCGGGGAGCGTGGAGTTCTTACCCCAGCCCGAGGCCTTCAGCGTCGTCACCGAGATGGTGGTGGCCGACGACGGGCTGCGGGTGGTGCTCGCCCCCGATGCGGCTCGAAGTGAGCTCGTCGCGGAGTGGGTTTTCGACGTGGGCGCGGCAGATGATCCGCCGGGACGACCGGGGCTCGCCCACCTCGCCGAACACCTCGCCTTCGGTCACATGGGCGACGACCCGGACGATTACGATGCCCGCCTCGGCGCGCTGGGCGGCGAGAGTCACGGGTGGACGGACCGCGAACGATCCGGCCTCGGCGCGACAGTGCCCGCCCGAGAGGGTGCCTTCGACGCGCTGCTCGACCTCGAGGTGGCGCGATGGCGCTCGCTCGTGATTGATGACGCCGGTCTCGCGCGACAGCTGAGGGTGCTCGCCGCCGAGGCCGGAGAGACGCTGGACGGTGCTCATGGCAGCGATCGGATCGTGCTCGACTCGCTCCTGTGGTCGTCAAGCGATCCGTGGTCGCGACACCCTCAGGCGCCGGTCGACAGCACCTGGACCGCCGCGGAGGTGCAACAGGCCTGGCCCCGGCTGCGCGACCCCGCCGGTGCGGTCCTTGTCCTGGCCGGCCCGCTACCGCCGAGCGCCGCCCGCTCCGTGCGTGATCGTCTCGGCCACGGAGCCGTGAAGGCCGCTACACCCGCCCCGCGCGAGTGCGAGCCGACCGCCCCCCAGCGGGCGTGGCGGCGCGATGACGTGGGCGAGGGCGCGATCTACGCGGCGTGGCCGGGGCCCGGCCGGGCGCACCCCGATCGCGTGGCGCTGGAGGCCGTCGCCCGGTGGATGGGGGGCGCCCGGCTCGTCACGGGTCGCGACTGCGGCGCCTTCGTCGTCGAGCGCCGGGGAGGCTGGTGGCGCCTTGGAGAGCACGCACGGGCGCTCAGACGCTCGCTCCAGGGCATGGCGCGGTGGGGGCTTGGCGAGGCCGAGATCGCGGCGCTCCGCGCTGGACAGCTCACCGATCTCGCCCGCGCCCGGGCCGACCTCCGCCTGCGGGCGCGCGTGCTCGGAGGCTGCGTGCTGTCTACCGGCGGCGTGAACTGCCTAGAAGAGGAGGCGCGCGGCTGGCTCGACCTCGACCGTGACGGTACCCGCCGCGCGTCGGCACGCTGGCTCGAGTGGCCCGCTGTGACCCTCCTCGCCGTGGTGCCGAGCCGGACCGTGCTGGCGCCGCCGATCCCCGGCATGCGCCCACGCCCGTGACACCCGAGCTCCTCCTCGCCTGGACCGTCGCCACCGACGGCCTGCTCTCGCGTGCCGAGCTGCGCGCCGATGCCCGAGTGATCGACGCCCACCCGCTCGTGGTGGAGCAGCTCGTGGAGTCGGCGGCGGCACGAGCGGCTGGCCACCCCGGAGCGAGGGCCGCGGGCGTTCACGTGGCGGGGGGTTGCGGTCGTCGCGACTGCGTCATCGTCGTCGAAGGGCTGGCGACGGCCGTGGTCATCGGGCAGGCCGCGGTGGAAGGCGCGCTGGCGGAGGCTCAGGGGCTCGGCTGTCCCGGGCGCCGATCGCTCCGCCGCGCCTGGCGGGGTCGGCCCTTCACGCCGCCCGTTCTTCTCGAAGCCGCGCTCGCGCGCTCCCTGGGCGATCCGTTGTCCAGCCGCGTCGATGCGAGTGGCGTGCGGCCCCGCGTCACCGCGGGTTCGGTCCGGGCGGCGTGGCGCGCCATCGCGACGAGCTTCAATACGATATGGGTCGCGACGAGTGAACAGATGTCACCCGCGTCAACCGAGTCGCCAGCACGCTTGTGGGTGGACTGGCCGGGCGCGGCGAGGGTCCAGGTGGCCGTGGCCTGGGCGTCGAGCGGGCAGGGCGACGACCTGGTACGCGACGCCGCGCTGTCGGGCGACTTCGAGTCGCGACTCGTCCAGGCTTTGCGGGAGAGGGATGGCCTCACCTACGATGTCGAACCCGACCATGGCGAGGGGTGGGCGGCCGCGGTCTTCGATGTGGCGGGCAGTGACTTCAAACGCGCGGCGGCCGAGGCGGCGCAGGTCCTCGGCGAGCCGCTCGCCGGCGTGTGGCTCGCGGGTGCACACTTGCGCCTCCTGGCTCGCCACGGGGCCGCTCGTGACAGCCTTGCTGGGATGCTCGCACCGCTGCCGCTGGTCCCGGCCGCGCCCCCGGTGGCCCTCGCCCCCGCGAGCGTGCTCGCCTGGGTGGCGGTCGGCGATCCCGCCGTGGCCCCCGAGGGCTGGACACACGCCACGCGATGCGCCGTGGTGGGCGACCCCAGCTGCACGCGGTGACGATGTCGCTTAGACGGCGTGGTCAGCAACTGACCAGGATGGCCCCTCATGGCAAGCAACCGGTATACCCACGACAGTGCACGCCGGGCCTGCGACCTGTTGCTCAGGGTCGTGGGCGCGAGCCCTCACCCGGTATCGATCCGCGCGCTGGCGGGAGAGTGGGAGGTTTCCTGGCAAACGGTGAGGCGCCTGGTGCGCGTGGCCCACGAGGCCGCCGCCGCCAACGCAGACGCGGGACGACTCGTGCAGTCTGGGCGGGGTGAGCACACGACGCTCGCCTGGATCCCCGGAAACGCCGAACGAGGTCGTGCCGTCCACACCGCCGCGCTCGCCGCTGCCCTCGGGCCCTGGCGAGCGCTTGGCATAGACGACGTGAGCACCGTCCTACGGCAGCTGCTGCAAGGGGCCGTCGCCGACACGCTCGGGCAGCGCACCGCGGTGCTCGCAGACATCCTGGAACGAGGTTTCTACTACCAGCCCTGGATGCCCCGGCAAATGCGCGATCCCGACGCGCTCGACCAGGTGCTCAGCGCCCTGTTCTACCGTTCCGCCCTGCGAGTGGAGCACTACCGCTCGCCGAGCCGCGAGCACGAGCACGTGACGCTCGAACCATGGACGCTGGTGCACGCGCTCGACGGGCTCTATGTCCTCGGGCCCGTCCAGGGTGAGAAGGAGCCGCGCCTCTGGGCGCTCCACCGGATGCAGGGTGCCAAGCGCTGTCGCGACATGATAGTGACGGTTCCGCGGGACTACCGCCCCGAGGGATTGCTCGGGCACGGATACGGCCCCTTCCTTGCTGAGCCAGGCGAATGCACCGTGCTGGTGCCTGCCGCGGAGGTGCCGTATGTCCTCGAATCCCCCCTGCCCCGGCAGCGGGGCGAGCCCGAGCGGCTCCCGGACGGCTCCGCGCGAGTTCGTCTCGACGTCGCACCGCACACCGGTCTCCGCGTGTGGGCCCGGGCGGTGGGGGCCCTGGTGGAAGGCTCAGTAGAGTGAGCGCGCCAAGGGCCCACGCGTGCTGCCGACGACGCCGGCCGGCGCGCTGGCGATGCTCCCCGCACGCGAGGCGATATCGTTCCAGCCTCGCGACGCGGCTCGTTCGCAAAGCCAGGTGAGAACGGCGCGGAGTTCGCTTCCGCCGCGCACCTCCAGGCCTCGCTCGCGGGCGACCGACCACCACGCCCGGCACGTGCGCTCGTCGCCCTCCTCGGCGGCCACGGCGGCGCGCAGCACGCCGAGGTGCATCCACAACCAGTGCTTCGGGGTGGCCTGCAAGGCGGCTTCCGCCGCGTCGAGCTCCGGCCGGGCGCGTCCGCGGTCGCCGCGAGCCACGGCCACCAGGGCGAGTCGCACGCAGGCCTGCGCACGCGCGGTGAAGTCGCCGCGCTCGTCGGCGAAACGCGCGGCCCAGCGGGCAGCCTCCTCGCTCTCGTCGAGCTCACCCGAGCGCATCTCCATCTCGGCCACCATCAAACGGCAACGCAGCTGGAGCCGGTCGGCCCCCAGCGTGGCGGCGATGGCGGCGGCGGTTTCCAGCTCGCGGCGGGCGCGCTCGTTCTCTCCGCGAACGAGGTGGAGCATGCCCCAGGTGCAGGTGGCCTCCGCGATGCGACGGGTGTCGCCGCTCGCCCGGGAAACCCGCTGCAAACGCTCCACGTGTTTGTCGACGTGCTCGAGTTGCCCGCTCTCGAGCATGGCCTCGACCAGCCCGTTCAGGCCCTCGGCCTCGATCACGAGGTCGCCACGGTTGAGCCGCAGCACCTCGCCCCAGTGGTTGAGCGCCCGGGAATGGCGGCCCTCGGCCCGGGCGAGACGCGCCCGCTGCTGCGCCACCTCGATGAGCCCCGCGCGATCGCGGAGCGCCTCGAACACCTGCTGCGCCGCGTCGAACTCCTTGTGCGCCAGCTCCAGGTCGGCGAGCTTGCGGGCCGAGCGCCCCCGGAGAACCCGGAGGCGGGCTCGTCCGAGGCGATCACCCTCGATCGTGGCCAAGGCGTGGTCGATGAGCGGCACGGCACGCTCGGGCTGACCGCTCTCCACCAGCGACAAGGCGTGCATGCGACGGGCGTCCAGGCGCGCCGAGGGCTGCCCTGCGGCGTCGGCCGCCTCGATGGCGAGCACCGCCGCCGCCAGGGCGTCTCGTGCCCTTCCTCCCCGGTTCATGCGCACGCAAGCCCGCAAGAGCGGCGCCACCGCCGCGGCGGGATCGCCACCCCGGTGTCGATGGGTGCCCAGCGGCAGGTCGACGTCGAGGCCGGTGGATGCGCCGAGGTCGTGCCAGGCATCGGCAAGGCGGCGGTGCAGATCGGCGAGGTTCGGCAAGTTGGAAGCCTGTTCGGTCGCGACCGCACGAATGTCCGAGGACTCGAGCACCAGCGCACCGTGCTCCTCGGCCACGAGCCCCGTGGCGAGGAGCGCGTCGACACCCGCGTCGTTCACCGCGCGCACCACCGGCACCGGCGGCTCCTGGCCCGCGATGAGACACACCGCGAGCGCCTCCCGGGCCGCCGCCGGGTCGGGACAGTTCTCGAGCGCGGCGTTCACCCGCCGCAAGACCAGCGAGGTGCGATCGCGCGGCAGGGCGTCGGCGAGCGAGGCGTCGGGGGGGAGCTGGTACTGCCCCTGTTCGTTCTGCACCAGCAGCTTGCGGCTCGCCCACTCCCGCAGGCAGAGGCCAGCGGAACGAGGATCGCCCTCGTACTCCAGCGCGAGAAGTCGCGACAGCTCCGACGCGAGGGACAGCGACTCCGACACCACCTTTCGCGTTTCCGTGAGGTTGAGCTTCCGCAGCCCGATGCGGCGCGCACCCCGCTCCTGCAGCCCCTCCACCTTGCGACGCAGCGCTGCGTCGCTGGCGAGCGCCTCCCCTGCGAGCGTGCACACCACGAGCACCGGGCGCTCACCCACGGTGCGGTCGAGGAGAGCCTCGGCGATCGCGAGCCCGTCGCCACCGGCCTGCGCGTGGTGCGCGTCTTCCAACACGAGACAGGAGCCCCCGCGCCACGCTCGCGCGTCGAGGTACCGGTAGAGGTAGGCCAGTGCCGCCGCGTCGGAGACGGGGGGTTCACCCTCCACGAGGTAGCCGCACCAGCGGGCGAGCACACTCGCTTCCTCGTGGACTTCCGCAGGCAACACCTGCCGGTCGCGACTGATCCAGCGCGAAAGCCGCGACTCAATGCCCTCGCGGGTGTCGTTCCAGGGCACGACGATGTCGCGCACCGCGCCGCGGTAGCCGTCGTCGATGGTCGCGGGCGAGTGGTAGCGCAGTCGCACCACCTCCATGAAGCCCGCTTCCTCGAGAGAGCGCGTGACGGACTGGGTCAGTCGCGACTTGCCGCTGCCCGCCTCGCCGACCACCAGGACCACTCGCGGCTCGTCGAGGGCGATGACTTCGCGGGCGGCGTCCCAGATCACCTTGCGCTCGCGCTCGCGGGCCACCAGCGGCACCTCGCGAAGGGCGAACAAGGGCAAGGAACTGCGCGCGGGCGCCTCCCAGCCCGACTCCTGTGGTGGGTTCGGCGGAATCGCGTCGGGTGCCACCCGGTTCCAGCGCGGCGTGCCGGCAGGGCGCGGTCCCGAGGGCTCCGGCGACGACAGCGGATACTCGCCGGTCGACAAGACCGGCCCGGTCGTGGCGCTGTGCGAAGACGTGGTCGATGAGCGCACCCGGGCCCGGAACTGGGCCCCCGACATGGCGGCTCGCAGGGCGCGACGGACGTCGGCCGCGCGGTCGAATCGCTGGCGCGGCTCGGGGTCGAGCAGGGAGGCCACGAGATCGCAGAGCGCCGGGGGACAGTCCTCACCCGGCGTCAGGGGCGGCGGCGCCTGGAGGCGTTGTTCCAGGAGCTCCTGCCGTCCCTCACCGCGGTGGGGCCGGTCGCCGGAGAGGGTCTCGTACAGCATGAGCCCGACCGCGTAGAGGTCGGTCCAGGGGCCCAGGTCCTGCGTGCGTCCGAGAAGCTGCTCCGGCGCCATGTAGCCAGGGGTGCCCGAGATCACCTTGCGGTCGCGGTTGAGCTCGGCGAGCGCGTCGGCCACGCCGAGGTCGCCCACCCAGGCGTGCACCAGGCCGTCCGTGCCCGCGTGGAGAAGCACGTTTCCGGGCTTGAGGTCCTGGTGCAGCAAAAGCCGCGCGTGCATCGCCGAGAGCGCGTCGATCACCTCGTCGAGGAGCCGCAGCACGTCGACCAGCGCGGGGCGCAGCTTCAAGAGGTCGGCGAGGCTCCCACCGACCGCGTAGCCGAGCGCCACCCAGGGCTCGCCGGACGGCAAGACGCCGGTGTCGTAGACCGGCACGACGTGGGGGTGCACGATGCGCGCACTAATCGCCACCTCGCGAGCGAATCGCGCCCGAAAGCGTCGATGCAAAGCCAGATTTGGCTTCACGACCTTCACGGCCACTTCGGCGTCGAGCAGCAAGTCCTCGGCGTGGAACACCACGCCGGTCGCGCCTTCACCAATCAGCCGGGTGGGCCGGTATCTCTCCGGGAGGGCCGGGAGCACGAGCGGGACTTACCTCTTGTGCGGCGCGCGGAAGCCAGTGATCACCGGCTTTTCTTTGCGACTGGGGTCGAGGGCGTTGCCGCCGGCGTCTTTCTTGAGGTCGAGCTTGCCGGTAATTGCGACGCGCTCGCCGGCGAAGCGGAGCAACTCCGCCATCGGGCGCACGTCCTTGCCAAGCTTCACTTCCTGGTTGCCGATCATCACCGAGGCGTGGCCGAGCTGGGGACCGCCGGCCTCGGTGGGGCGAGGCACGTAGATGCCGACGAGGGTGACCGTGTCGCCGTCGAAGGCGCCGAGATCGTTGGCCCGGCTCACCTCCTTGACGCTGGCGTCGTTCTCCTTGTCGTCCTCGACCTTCTCGACCTCCTCGTCCTTCTTGTCGATCTTCTCCTCGAGCGCCTTCTCCTCGGCGGCGCGGGCCTCGGCTTCCTTCGACTTGGCCTGGGCGGCGGCAGGATCTTTGTCCTTGTCGGCCTCCACCTCGGCCGCGGCTTTCTTGCCCTTCACCTCGTCGAGCTGGCGGCTCGCGGCCACGGCGGCCACCTCGGCGGCCTCCGTCTTGCGGTCGTTCGACTCCCGCCGGGCCACGCCCTTTTCCGCTTCCACGTCTTTGGCCTGCTTGGCCTTGGCCGGCTCCTTCTCCTCCGCGGCATCCTTGCCGCCCTTGGCCATCTCCGCAGCGCCCTTCTTGCCCGGGGCCTTCGCCCTCTTGGGGTCGTCCTTCGTACCGGGCTTCTGCAGCGCGGCGGGGGCGGCCTTCGACTTCTGCTCCTCGGCCTCCTGGACCTTCTTCGCCGCGTCGGCCGCCACCGTCTTCTTGTCGGCGGCGCGCTTACCTGCCTGCTCGATCTTGGTCTTGGCGGCCTTCGGGTCTTTCACCTCGGTCTTTTTCTTGCTCGCCGCGTCCTTCGCGACCTCAGCCTTGGCCTTGGCGTGCTCGGCGTCGGCCTCCTTGGCGTCGACCTTCTTCACATTGGCCGTCTTCCGGATTGCCTCCTTGCCCGGCTCGAGCTCGCCCTTCTTGGTCGGCGCCACCGCCTTCCCGGCGGCCTTCGCGAGCTTCTTCTTGTCGGCGGCTGGCTTGGCCTTGGCGGCCTTTTCGCCCTTCGCGCCCGGAGCCCTGGCCTCCGTCTTCGCCTCGGCCTTCGCGCCCGCCTTGGCCGCCGGCTTCTTCTTGGCAGTGGCCTTCTTGGCCTCCTCGGCCTGCACCTTCTGCTTCTCCGCGTCGGCTTCCTTCTTCTTGCGCGACGCGTCGGCCTCGAGCTTGGCCTTCTCCTTGGCCTCGAGGCCAGCCTCGTCGCCCGGCTTCGGGGCATCCTTGCCCGCCGTGCTCTTTCCCTTCTTCGCGGACAGTTTTTCGGCGTCGGCCTTGGCCTGAGCCTTCATCTCATCGGGGCCCATGCGCGACGGGTCCTTCGCGGGCCCGGCCTTCTTCTCCTGGTCGGAGATGAGGTCTTTCAGGCCGCTATTGCCCACATTTTGCTGCATGTCGGCCGTGGCGCCCTGCTGGAGCTTCACCCCGGCTTGCGGCGCCTCGGCGGCCGGAGGCGCCTTCGCGGCCGCCTTGGTGCCGGGCTTCTGCTTTTGCTTGACGAGATCTTGGTCTTTGGTGGCCATGGCAGACCCGGGGCAGGAACGGCGATCGTAGCACGCCCCCAGGTGGACGACAGGGCGGACTTAGCGGGCGACGGAGGCGATGCCCTCGACCGAGGCCGGCACGATGCCCTTCTCGGTGATGATGCCTGCGATGAGCGCCGCGGGCGTCACGTCGAAGGCGGGATTGCGCCCCCGGGACGTGGCCGGGGCGGTACGCACCCGCATGAATCGGCCCTCGTCCGACCAGCCCCAGGCGTAGAGCACCTCCTCGTCGCCTCGCTCCTCGATGGGGATGTCGGCACCGGTGGGCGTGTGCTTCGCGATGGTGGTGGTGGGGGCCGCCACGTAGAACGGGATGCCGCTGGCCGCCGCTGCCAGCGCGCTGGTGTAGGTGCCGATCTTGTTGGCCACGTCGCCGTTCGCGGCGATGCGGTCACTCCCCACGATCACGACGTCGATCTCACCCCGAGACATGTAGTGTCCGGTCGCATTGTCGGCGATGACCGCGTGCGGCACGCCCTCCTGGCCGAGCTCCCAGGCGGTGAGCTGGCTGCCCTGCTGGCGCGGACGCGTCTCGTCGACCCACACGAAGACGTCGGCGCCGCCTCGGCGAGCCGCGTAGATCGGCGACAGCGCGCTGCCCCAGTCCACGAAGGCAAGCCAGCCGGCGTTGCAGTGAGTGGACACCCGGCGACGCTCGCTCACGATCGGCGCGCCAATCTCGCCGATCCGGCGACAACACTCGGCGTCGTCGTCGGCGAAGGCGTTGGCGGCGGCCATGGCGGCCTGGCGGCCGCGCTCCACGTCGCTGCCCTCGGCCTCGATGGCCCGGAGCACGTGATCGATGCCGGCGAAGAGGTTCTGCGCGGTGGGGCGCGTTTCCCGCAAATGGTTGGCGGCGTGGGCCACGAATGCATGAAACTCGGCCTCGGGCGCCGCCACGGCGGCCTGAGCCATGCCGAGCGCACCGGTGGCGCCGATGGCCCCGGCACCGCGCACGGTCATCGCGCGGATCGCGAGCGCCGTGTGCTCGTAGGTGGGCATGTCGACGATGCGGAACTGGTGCGGGAGCAGGGGCTGGTCGATCATCCGGACGAGGCCGGACTCCCACCACACCGTGCGAAAAGGGGTGCCGTTGACGTTCATGGGCTCACCGTCTATCGCGTCGTCTCAGCTGTCGAACAGCTCCACCAGCACTCGCCCCAGCACCGCGCGCGCCGCCGCGTCGCACGCCTGTCGGGTGGCTTCTTCTTGCGCCACCGGGAGCTCCGCCGCCTCGGCCGAGGCGCTCACCGAGAACCCTGCGCCCGAGCGTTCACTGCGACGGAAGCGCACGCTGTCGACCTTCATCTTCACCGTGGAAAGCTGCATCACGCCCTGCTTGCTCGCCTCGCCCGCGTCGTTCGAGAGCGTGGCCGACACGTTCACCACCAGGTCGACCTCGGGGTTGCCCGGGTCGGCCCAATTGAGGCCCACGTTCTCCAGGTAAGCCCTGAAAAGCTCCTGTCCCTGGGCGGTCTCGGTGCCCGACCAGTAGGCGGTGACGACGCGCACGTCGTTGGCATAGGCGCGCCCGCGATCGGTCTCCATCCACGCCCGCCAGGTACGGGGAACGATGTCGGTCGGCAGGTCGAGGGTCGGGTACTCGGCGGCGCGATCGAGCAGTTGCACCGCCCATGCCTGCACGTCGGTGATGCGGGTGGCCTCCGCCTCGGCGGCGACCGTGGCGAGGTCGGCCTGAGCTTTGAGAACCGCGACCACGTCGCTCAACTGTCGGCGTTCCGCCTCGCTGGCGCAGGCCTTCCATACCCCGGCGGCGCGCTCGAGCTGCCCGGCGTCCTCGGCGTCGCCCGCGGCGGTCTTGCAGAACTCCAGGTGTCGCGACGACTCGGTGCCCTGGTCGAGTAGACCTGCGGACGCGATGGCTACGAGGATCAAGCCGCCTCCCTTCGCAACTCGGCGCTGCGATAGCGAAACCAGCCGAGGTACTGGTTGCGCCACCAGCGGTCGAAGTCGAGGTGTTCCAGGTGGCCTTCGAGCGCCGGGCGGTAGAGCTCGTCGCCGAACTCTCGCCCACTCAGCCAGTCACGGACGAGGAAACGATCCCCGTCAAAATAGGCATAGTGCGCCCACCCGTAGGTCCAGCTGCCGGTGTTGACGTAGCGCACCCCCTCGTGGACCACGTTCCCGGGCATATGCGCGTGACCACAAACGATGGTGCTGGCGCCCAGCTCGCCCGCGGATCGCAGCGAGGGCCAGAGCATTTCCATCGGGTCGCCCGACTCGCTTCGCACCCAGTAGCGGGCGAAGCGCTCGGCCCGGTCGGCGAGGGCGGCCAGGCCGAGCTTCCGGTAGGCCACGTTGCGCAGCTTGCCGACCAACCAGAGCTTGTGGAAAAGCCAGTAGGCGAACCGATTTCCAGGGGTGTAGAACTCGTGGAGAGGCATGCGGATCCACGTGCCCGAGACGCGCTCCACGAGATGGTGCACGCGGGTCATCATCGCCGATGACTTCAGCTCCGGGCCGATGAAGGGGTCGAACTGGTGGCCGTGCTGCACCACGATGTCGGCCCCGATGCGGAGTCGCGCGCACACGTCCCAGCGAAAGAGCTCGGAGAAGAGCGCGATGTCGTAGTCGTGGTTTCCGTAAATGTAGATGACGCCGTTCTTGTCGGCGAGGTCGGAGAGGGCGCGCAGGAGCTGCCCGTGCGCCTTGAGCACGCGCGTGATGCCCCAGGCCTGGTGAAAATCGATGGCGTCGCCGCAGATCACGAGCCGCGCACCCTCGTCGCGCACGCGGGCGAGCAGCTCGAGCAGCGCGCGGTCTTTCCGCATGAAAATGTCGCTGCGGGTGCCGTCGCCCAGGTGGAGGTCGGAGATGAAGTAGACCGGTCGCTCCGGGGAGATCCGTTTCTCCCGGGTGACGTCGACCTGTTCGGACCAAGACCATGCCACGGGCACAACCTAGCTCGCGCCGGGTGACGCCGCGCGCCTGGCGGGTGAAACGTCCCCATGCCCCGCCTGTTCCCCGCTCGCGCCGAGTTTCTCGGTGCCTACATCGGCGACGTGCCCGCCTCCCCGCTCCCGGAGATCGTCTTCGCCGGCCGCAGCAACGTGGGCAAGTCCTCGGCGATCAACACCATCGTGGGCCAGTCCATCGCGCGCACCTCGTCCACCCCGGGGCGCACCCAGTCGATCAACGTTTTCCAGGTCGGTGGCCGCATCCACCTCGTCGACCTTCCCGGCTACGGCTTCGCGAAGGTGGGCAAGCACACCCGCGATGACTGGAAGCGCATGATCGGAAACTACTTCACAAGTCGCGACACAATCAGGCTAGTGGTCGCCCTGTTCGACAGTCGCCACGGCATGCAGGAGCTCGACCGCACCTTGCTGGAGTCCCTTGCCGGCTATGGTTTCCCGGTGCTCGGTCTCGCCACGAAGGTCGACGACCTGCCCAAGGCCCGTCGCGACAACATGGTCGCCGCGCTCGCCAAGGCACACGGCCTTCCCGACGACGCGGTGAGTCCCTTCTCGGCCACGGAGCGGATCGGGTTGGAAGAGGCGCGCGAGGCCATCGCGTCGGTGCTGTAGGAGGGGAGGGTCGGCGGCTCCCCTCGATACCTAGGGAAGATCCAAGCCGAAGCCTCGTCAAGCAGCGTGCACGAGCGATCCGCGAGGGCCGCAACAGTGAGCGCCGGCTCGCCAGCCGGCGCTGAGAAAAACCAATAGCCGCGCGTCCAACACGGCCCCGGGGCAGCACCTCAGGCCCCTACGGCCTAACCCCTCCAGCCTCCAGCCTCCTCAGTACTCCTGCCCCGGCACCACGATCACGATGTCGAGCGTGTCGAGCAGGATCGACTGGTCGCCGAGCACGTTGAGCGTCAAGACATAGAGCTGGTCTTCGGTCAAGGCCGCCACCACGCCACGGAAGGTGAGCGTGAAGGTGAGGATCTTGCCCTCATCGCTCGCGCCGAGGCCCTCGTAGTACTCGGGCTCGATGCTCTGGACGAAACCGTAGCTGTCGCCATCGACCGAGAGGTCGACTCGCTCGAAGCGCACGCCGGCCACGAGCTGCGTGATCGCGTTGACCAGCGTTTCCCGGAACTCGGCGTTGCTGCCCGACCAGGTCTCCACGACGGGCTCGGCGGCCACGCCGTCGCCGTCGAGGTCGGCGTAAGAGCCGATCGCCTCGGCGAAGTCGTACATCTGCGGGTAGCCCGTGGTGCCGTTGACACTCACGCCCACGAAGTAGGCGCCAAGGTCGAGGAAGGCCGTCTCGGCGTCGGACATGCCGGCGTCGATGGGACAACCGCCGGGCGTCGCGTTGTACTGGGCGTTGCTCGACTCGGGATCGCGCAGGTAGTTGTCGCCCGCGAGCACGACGACGGGCAGCGAGTACTCGCGGAAGCCCATGCCGCCGAGCACGCCGCCATCAGGCGTGCTGCTGTCGTAGTGCTCGCCGCCGCTGCCGCCGTACGGGTCGGTAGCGCTGGCGATGAACGGCATCACGTCGGTGCTCGAGTCGTAGCTCCCGTCGCAGTCCTGGTCGTAACCGGCGCCCGAGGCGGCCTGGTAGATGGCCTCGGTGCCCGACTCCGGGCCGTCGGCGCCAGAGTGGGTGGAGAGACTCGCAAACCCCGTCTGCACGAGCGTGGTGTCCGTCGTGATTTGCTGGCGCATGTAGTAGGGCTTGTCGGAGCCCGGCGAGCCGAAGCTCCCGAAGGCGTAGTCGTCGTGACCGGTCACCGAGTAGCCGGCGTCGGGAAGCACCGACTCGAGCTCGCCGACCAGCGTGTTGAACTCGCTGGCGATGGCGGTGATGGTGCCGCCCATCGAGCAGGTGGTGTCGATGATGAAGCCCACGTCGCCGCGCTGGATGGAGAGCTCGAACTCGAACTCCTCCTCCACCGTGGTGCGCTCCTGCACCTCCACGTAGATGCCGTCGATCACGCTGGAGGCGTCCAGGGGATCGGTGCCGGCGGTGTACTCGCCACCGTCTGAGTAGCCGTCGCCGTCGGTGTCGTCGTCGTAGGGGTCGGTGCCCATCAGGAGCTCGTCGGCATCCGAGAGGGCATCGCCGTCGGCGTCGGTGTCCTGAAAGTCGTACTTGCCGTCGCCGTCGGTGTCGCGCGGCTCCTGCTCGAGGTTGCCGCCGGTGCCACCTTCGTCGCCATCGCTGATGCCATCGTTGTCGGAGTCGGGGTCGAGGTAGTCGTCGATGCCGTCGCCGTCGGAGTCGCGCGGCTCGTCGTTGAACTCGGTGGTGCCGCCCTCGAAGCTGTCGGCGATGCCGTCGTTGTCGCTGTCCTGGTCCATGTAGTCGGCGGTGCCGTCGCCGTCGGAGTCGGGCTTCTCGCAGGCGCCAATCTCCTCGAGGTCGGGGATGCCATCGCCGTCGTTGTCGCTGTCGACGTGGTCGGGACTGCCGTCGCCGTCGGTGTCGGTGCTGTAGCTGTCGTCGGACTCCTTGCCGTCCTTGACGCAGTTGTTGTCGCTGTCCTCGTCGAGGTAGTCGGCCACGCCGTCGCCGTCGCTGTCGACCGGCAGCGTGGCCACGTCCTCGTCGCCCGCTTCCTTCTTGTCGTTGAGCCCGTCGCCGTCGCTGTCGGTGTCTTCGAAGTTGGGTGTGCCGTCGGCGTCGGCATCTTCCTCGCCCTCGTGGATGTCGAGAATGCCGTCCTCATCGGCGTCGTTCTGCTCCACCACGAAGGCGTCGTCGCCACCAGAGTCGGCGGGACCCGAGTCTTCCTTGGTGTCGTCGCCCGGGCAGCCCAGGGCGAACAGCAACGTGAGTGGGAGCAGACGGCTCATGGAGGCCTCGGAGGGCAGCGAGGATAGCCCGGATCGGGCTTCGCACACAAGCGCCCGCACGCACTACGACGCGACGAGCACGGGTGTGACGGGGCCCGCGATACAGGCGCGAGTGCCCCCCTACAAGCGCCCGGACCATTTCACGAAGAAAGCGAAGGCGCAAGGCTACGCTGCGCGGAGCGTTTTCAAGCTCGAGGAGCTCGACCAGCGTTTCAAGCTCACGCGGCGCGGGGGGAAGGCCGTCGACCTCGGCTGCTTCCCCGGCAGCTGGAGCCGCTACCTGCTCGAGCGGGGGATGAGCGTCGTGGGCGTGGATCTCCAGGCCCCGGCCCTGACCGGCGGCACCTGGATCGCCCGCTCGGCGATGGAGGTGGAGGCCGTCGAGCTTGGTCGCGACATTGATTTGTTTGTATCGGACATGGCGCCCAACACCTCGGGCGATCGCTTCACTGACCATGCGCGGCAAATTCGCCTGGCTGAACGCGCGCTGCTGCTCGCCCTCGCCACCCTGCGGCCGGGCGGCGCCTTCGTGGTCAAAGTCTTCGACGGTGAGGACGCCCCGGCCTACACTCGGTCGGTGGAATCGCGGTTCGCGCAGGTGAAACGGGTCAAGCCCGAGGCCACACGCGACAGGAGTGTCGAGTTTTTTCTCGTGGGCGTGGGCTTCCGCCCCGAGTGATTACACTAGAGCGAACCCTGAGGTTTGTCTCCATGTCCTGGTCCAGCGTCGCCGTCTCCCGCGCCAGCGTCGAAGATCGCGCCACCTACCTACGCAAAGTGCTTGGTCTCACCACCGTCGGCGTCGGCATCGCCGCCGTCGTGTCGGTGATCACTGCGGGCGCGCTGGCCTTCGTGCCGGCCCTGCTCAGCGGCTTCTTCCCCTTCATCATCATCATGGGGCTCTTCGCGATCAACAACTTCGTGGCCCAGCCGATGGTCTTCGGCAACGCCAAGCCGGTGGGCTTCGCGCTCGGCATGGGCGTCCAGGGCATGGCGATGGGCTTCCTCATCCTCGCCGCGTTCATCGTGAGCGGCGCCTCCTTCGGCAACCCCTTCGTGCTCATCGGCCTCGCGATGGGGCTCACCTTCTTCGCCGTGCTCGGCATGACGGCCTACGTGTTCGTCGCCCCGCGCAACTTCTCGATGATCGGCGCGGCCCTTTCGGCGCTGTCGATCCCGATGCTGATCGCCATGGTGGTTGGCTTCGCCTTCCCCTCGCTGCTCGGCGGCACCTTCGGGCTCATCCTGAGCGTGATCTTCGTGGCGGTGAGCGTGGGCGCGGTGCTCTACCAGCTCAACGAGGTGATCCACCGCTTCACGACCGACGCGCACTGGGAAGGCGCGTACACCATTGCGATGGGCATCCTCACGCTGTTCTGGAACATCCTCAGCCTCCTGATGCGCCTCAGCCGCCGGTAAGCCCGGCATCCTGACGGGGCACGCGCCGCAGCATAGGCGCGGGCCCCATGTCCACCCACATCGTCGGCCGTGCAGCCGAGACCGAGGCCCTGCTCGCCTGCATCGCCGCTGGGCGTCACGTGTTGCTCGAGGGACCGGTGGGCGTGGGCAAGACCGCCCTCGCACGCGCGGTGTGCGCCATGCTCGACCGGCCGATGGTCCGGGTGGACGGCGACGGGCGCTACTCCGAGTCGAAGCTGGTCGGGCTGTTCGACCCGCCCGCCGTGTTGACGCAGGGCTACCGGCCGGAGTGTTTCCTCGCGGGGCCGCTCGTGCAAGCGATGCGGCTGGGCGGCGTGTTGTTCGTCAACGAGCTGAACCGCATGCCCGAGGGCGTGCAGAACGTGCTCTTGCCCGCGCTCGACGAGGGGCGGATATTCGTGCCCAACCTCGGCGAGGTGGCGGCCGCGCCCGGTTTTGTGTTGGTGGCCACCCAGAACCCAGCGGAGTTCGTCGCGACCGGCGCCTTGTCCGAGGCCTTGCTCGACCGCTTCGAGCTCGTGCGCCTCGACTACCAGACCGAAGCCGAGGAACGAGACATCGTGGCCCAGGATGCCCGTTGTTCGCCGGGCATGGACATCATCGTGAGCGCAGTAACGCTCGTGCGGGCGACGCGGTCCGACGCCCGGATCCGACGCGGCGCGAGCGTACGCGCGGCGATCGCCGTGGCCGACATCGCCGCGCGCCTGGGCGGCGACGTCGCGCGGGCGGCACAGCTCGCGCTCCCCACGCGGATCGAGCTCGTGGATCCCACGGCCACGCCCGTGGCGGCGCTGCTGGACGACCTCGCAAAAAAAGCGAGGGTCGCCGACCCGCGCTGAGCCCCAGCCGGTCGGCGACACTCTCCAATCACGACGAGGGCCCAGCGACGAACCTGTTCGTGGCGCAGTCCTCGGCGGCGTCGAGGCAGCTGGAGATGCCAGCGGGCTGGGACGCGGCGACGGCCTGGCGCCGCCTCCAGGGCAACCTGCCGGATGGCCCGGCTCGACAAGAGGTGCGCGAGCGCGCGATCAAGGCGGTGATCGACCGCGCCAAGGACCTGTTGCGTCACGCCGCGCGCCCCATGCGCCGCGAGACGGTGGGCTGGCCTGAGGACGGCGACCTCGACCTCGAGGAAACCTTGGAACGCCCCCGCCCCTGGGCGGCCGACGACCTGCGGGTGGAGCGCCGGGTCCCACGCGACGCCGACGTGGTGGCGGTGCTCGACATGTCGCTGTCGATGACCGGCGAGAAGATCGCGCTCGTCGCCGTGGCCACCGCGATCCTCACCCTGCGGTTGGAGCACGTCTCGGTGGTGGCCTTCGACACCGTGCCCCACGTGCTGGTGCGGGCCGGCGAGCGAGCGCCCCTGCGTGAGGTCGTGCGCCGCGTGCTCGAGGTGCCTGCCCAGGGCTACACCAACATCGAGGGCGGGCTTATCTCCGGCGTGGAGCAGTTACGACGCGGACGACAGCGCGAGCGCGTGGGCATGTTGTTCACCGACGGCGTGGCCAACGTGGGGCGCGACCCCGCCACCGCCGCGCATCGCTATCCACGGTTGCACGTGGTGCACGTGGGGGAGCATCACCCCCAGGGCGCGCGCACCTGCCTCGCGATGGCCCGCGCCGGGCACGGGAAGCTGTACCGGGCGCGGAGCTACCAGGACCTCCCCGGGGTGGTGCGCACCGCCGTGCGCGAGCTGTTTCGGGGCTAGGGCTCGAATCGATAGCCCGCGCCACGGAGGGTGAGGAAGTGCCGCGGGTGCTCGGGGTCGGTCTCGAAAAGCTTGCGCAGTCGCATCACATAGTTGTCGACCGTGCGCTCCGTGGGCGCCCGATCCATGCCCCAGGCCGTTTCCAGGATGTCGGCGCGTGACAAGACCTCGCCGGGGTGGGAGACCAGAAACAACAGCAGGGAGAGCTCCGTCTCCGTCAGGTTGATGGGCTCCCCCTGTCCGTCCTGGCGACGGGCCTCGCGCGTGTCGCGGTTGACGGTCCAGCCAGACAGTATGATGTCGCGACCCGACGCACGCGCGACCGGCGCCGCGGGAGCCGCCCGCCGTGCCAACGCGCGCACTCGGGCGACGAGCTCAGGCATGGCGAAAGGTTTCGGGAGGTAGTCGTCGGCGCCGGCGTCGAGTCCGGTCACGCGAGAGCTCAGGTCGCCCCGCGCGGTGAGCATCAAGACCGGCGTCGTCACTTGCTCGCGGCGCAGCTGCTTGGCCACGTCGATGCCGTCCAGCCCAGGCAACATCCAGTCAAGCACGATGACGTCGAATCCCTCGCGGGCTCGGGCCAGGCCCTCCTCTCCCTTGTCCACCCAGGTGACGGCGAAGCCCGCATGTTCCAGGTTGAGCCGCACCATGTCGGCCACCAGCTTCTCGTCCTCGACCACCAGCACGCGCGCGCTCACGATGTCTTCCCCGGCAGGCTCAGGCGGAACGTAGCACCCTGTCCGGGCCCGGGGCTGTGCCCGGTAAGATCTCCGCCGACCTCGCGGGCAATGGTGCGCGCGATGAAGAGCCCCAGGCCCGTCCCCCGGCGCTCGGCGCGGTGTTTGCCCCGGCGGTAGGGCTCGAAGATGGCCTCGGCTTCGCCCGGCTCGAACCCTCGCCCCTCGTCCTGCACCTCGATGCGCACCCAGTGACCGTCGCGACGCGCGCGAAGCCGCACGCCCTTGCCGTCCGCGTGGCGCATCGCGTTGTCGAGCAGGTTGTCGAGCACGCTGCGGAAGGCGTTCTCCGGTAGCGCGAGCAGCGTGTCCGCCGCGTCGTCCACGTCGTACTGCACCGCCTCAGCCACCCGGTGTCGCCGCACCTCGTCGACGAGGTCGCCGAGCCGACGCGTCTCCACCGGGGAGGCCCCCGCGAGCACAGCCTGTCTCACGACGATGCCTTCCGCGAGCCGCTCCAGCCGGTCGCAGGCCGCGAGGCCCGCATCGATGTGCGGCGCGGCGGCCTCCGGAGGGAGCACGCCGGAACGGAGGCTCTCCAGCAGCGCCCGGATGCCGGCCACCGGCGTCTTCAGCTCGTGAGTGCTGGCGGAGAGCATTGCCTCCAGTCGCGACTGTTGGCGTCGTTCGAGGTCCGCGCCCCGCCAGGCCAGGGCCAGGAGCACCACCGGCACACAGGAGAAGGCGAACCCCTCCCACATGATCATCGTGCGCCGCCGAGCAAGGGTCTCGGTCGCCTCCGCCGCCACCCCGTGCACCTGCACGGCAAGCGCATGCGACTCGCCCGCGAGGCGACCGAGCAGGGCGGCCCACCAGCCCGAGAGCGCCACCAGGAAAACGATGGTGACCACCAACAAGACGCGATGGATTCGACCATCGTCGCGACGTCGTTTCACTCTCGCCCCATCAGGTTCGCGGCGTCACGTGCGCCGGCGCGCGCGGATCAGGAGGCCAATGGGCGCGCCGAGCAGCACCGCTAGGCTCGGGCCGCAGCAGGAGTAGCTGGGCCCGTCGTCGTAGTAGGCGTAGTCGTAGCACTCGGCACCCTCCACCCGTTGCCACCCCTGGCGACACACGGGGTAGTCGTGGGTGAGCCCGTCGTCGTAAGTCACGTAGCGCATCTGCTCGCTCGTGTCGTAACCCCGGCTGTACAGCACGATATCCGTGTCGATCGCCGTGGGTTCATAGCGCATCCGCATGCGCGTGAGCACGTAGTTGCTGCCATCTTGCCAGCCGAGCTCGCGCAGGGTGCTGTTGCTCAGAGGCTCAGTGGTGCAGGGGTCGCACTTCCCGGCCGACCACTCGTACTCGCGCACCCAGGCCGCGCCACTGTCGAAGGCGTCGTCCAGCATCGACTGGTAGAAGTCGCCGAAGTTCCCGCCGTGCTCCTGCCAGAGGCACTCGTCCTCGACGTTCACCTCACGGTAGTTCGCGATGCCGGTGCCCCCCGCGCGCTCGGAGGTGATGGTGTAGAGCAAGAGCTCCTGCTCGTCGACCGCGTTGAGCGTGCCGAGCCGGATGGGAATGCCGAAGGCGGCCGACTCGTACTTCATCTGGAGCGGCGGCAACCACACGCTGCCCGCCTCGGGGAGCGCCACCCGCGCCACGAAGAAGAGCGAGCCCGCGTCGAGGTACTCCTGGATGAGCCGCCCGGCGCGCACGTCGATGGCGAGGCCCTCGTCCTCCAGCCAGTTGAGGATGCCCCCGGCCTGCTCCGCGTCGAGGATCACGATCTCGTACACGCCGGTGACGAAGTTCGCGGCCACGGTGGCGGTGGCCTCGAGGCTCTCGGCGTCTCCACCGCCGCTGTCGCCAACGGCCTTGTTCGCGGTGTCAGCACCGCTGCACGCCAGCGCCGTCCACAGCGCTGGTCCGGGCGGCGGGACGATCACCTGCGCGTAGCTGTCGCACGGATAGGCCACCAGCCGCGGCGCGCTGTACGCGTCGATGGCGGCGAACGGCGAGGTGCTCAGCTCCGACACGTCGCCCTCGCCCATCAGCGTGGGCACCGGCACGATCATCACGAAATTGGTGGTGTCGGTGGTGACGTCCTGCGCGATCGTGAGCGTGGTCTGGTTGCCATCGCGCGCGATCACCACCTGGCTGGCATGATTTTGGAGCGCGGTGCCCGCAGAACCCACGTAGTAGCCGCAGAATGCGCGTGCACCGGGGACGCTGGCGAGAAGCAAAGACAAGAGTAGTGACACGGCGGCCTCCCGGTCCGTGCTGACCCAGCCGCATAGTAGCTGGAAACGCGGCGGGGGGCGAGTTCAGGGCGGGCAAGGGCCTGCGCGAAAAAACCCACCCTTCAACCCACCACATTATTCAATACACCAGATTGTTGCCAAAATTGAACTATTCACTTCTTGAGTCCATCGCCTCGCGTGAATAGTACACGCGGCCGTGCCCACCCCCACCGCCGAGGACCAGATCGCCCACCGACTGATCCTCTTCATGAACACCCTCCACTCGCGCTACGCGGGTGACAACCTCAACCTGATGGTCGAGTCGAACATCACGTTGCCGCAGATCATGGCCTTGCACGCGATGCGAGCCGGCGCGGGCAACGTCACCCAGCTCGCGCAGGCCCTCGGCATCACGTTGAGCAACGCGAGCCAGTTGCTTCATAAGATGCACGAGCGCGAGCTGGTCTCTCGCTACGAGAACCCACAGGACCGCCGCCAGAAGGTCATCTTTCCTTCGCGCGAGGCCGACGAGTTGCTCGACCGTCTCGCCCAGGCGCGGAGCGAGCAGATCGCTCGCGCCATCGCCGGCGTCGACCCCGCCTTGCGCGACGAGCTCGTCGCCGTTCTCGACCGTGTGATCGCCCAGTTGCAGCCCGCAGGAGCATGCCGATGAAGCCCGCCGTCAGCCTCGAAAACGTCGTGAAAGACTATCCGCTCGGGTCGATTACCGTCCGCGCTTTGCACGGGGTCACGCTCGCCATCCAACCTGGCGAGTTCACCGCCATCGCCGGCCCCTCGGGCAGCGGCAAGACGACCATCCTCAACATGATTGGCTGCATGGATGTGCCCACCAGCGGCTCTGTGTCCATCGACGGCACGGAAACCAGCCAGCTCAGCGACTCGCGCCTCACGCGGCTCCGTCTCGACCGCATCGGCTTCATCTTCCAGTCCTTCAACCTGATCAACGTGCTCGACGTCCGTCAGAACGTGGAGTTCCCGCTCCTGCTCCAGGGCAAGCACAGCGCGAAGGAGCGCGCCGAGCGCGTGTCGCGCATGGTGGAGCGGGTGGGCCTCGCGAAGCACGAGAAGCAGCGGCCCAACGAGCTGTCGGGCGGGCAGCGGCAGCGCGTGGCCATCGCGCGGGCGCTGGTCACCAACCCCGCCATCGTGCTGGCCGACGAGCCCACCGCCAACCTCGACAGCCACACCGGGCACGAGATCATCGAGCTGATGCGCGAGATGAACGAGAAGGACCACACGACCTTCATCTTCTCCACGCACGATCCCCGGGTCATGGAGTGTGCGCACCGAGTGGTGAAGGTGGCCGACGGGGTGCTCGCTTGAGCCTCGCCCTTGCCCTTCGCCTGGCCCTCGGCAACGTGCGGGCCTACGCGGTGAAGAACCTGATCGTGGGCAGCATCCTCGCCTTTGGCACGCTGTTCGTCGTGGCGGGCGCGGCTCTACTCAACAGCCTCGAGCGCGCGATGCAGGCGAGTGTCACCAACGCCATCACCGGCGAGCTGCAGGTGTACTCCAGCGAGGCGCGCGACCCGTTGTCCGTCATGGGCGACATGGGGATGAGCGCCGCCGACATCGGCGAGATCGAAGACGTTGGGCGGCTCCGCGAGGTCGCGGCGTCGGTCCCCGAGGTGTCCGAGGTGATCCCCATGGGCATCGGCCAGTCCACGGTCTTTGGCGGCAACGACATCGACATCGTTCTCGGCGAGCTGCGCTCGGCCGTCAACAGCGGCGACACGGCCAAGGCCGACGTGCTCCTGGGACGCGCCCGGCGCATCGCCGGCGACCTGGCGCCCGAGCTCGACAACCTCGAAGAGCTCACCAGCGACACCGCCAAGCTCGCCGAGGATCGCGCCACGCTCGCACGCGTGACGTCTGACAGTTTCCCCGCCGAGTTCGCCGCCGAGCCCATCCCCACCGTCGACTGGATGGACAGCCACCTCGCGCCGCTGGCCACCGACGGCAAGATGATCTACCTGCGCCTCGTGGGGGCCGACCTCAAGGCCTTCACCAGCAGTTTCACCAAGTTCGAGCTCGTGTCTGGCGCCGTGCCGCAGCGAGGCGAGCGGGGCCTGCTCATCCCCGAGAACTACCATGAGCTCTGGATGAAGAACACCGTCGCGCGCGAGCTCGACCAGATCCGCGACGAGGTGCGACTCGATGGCGAGACCATCGGCACCACCGGCGTGCTCTTCGACCGCGTGCAACGCAATAGCCGCCAGTACCGTCGCATCCTCTACCAGCTCGACCCGGCCGCGGCCGACGCACTCGAGCCGAAGCTCCGTGCCGAGCTGGGCGCGCAAGAGGGCGACATGGCCACGCTCCTCAAGTCCTTCCTCGCGGTCACCGACGCGAACCTCGAGGCCCGCTACGCCTTCTTCTACAAGGAGATCGCGCCCAACATTCGGCTCTACGACATCAACGTGGGCGACATGCTCCCGCTGCGGGCCTTCACCAAGTCCGGCTACCTCAAGTCGCTGAACGTCCGCTTCCTGGGCATCTACCGGACGAAGGGCTACGCCGGCCGCGAGATGATGACCGACGCCAACGCGCTCATCGACCTGGTAAGCTTCCGCGACCTCTACGGGAAGATGACCGACAGCCAGCGCGCCGAGCTGGCCGACATCAAGGCGTCCGTGGGCGCGCGCGACGTGGCCTCTGAGAACATCGAGGACGCGCTCTTTGGCGGTGGCAGCAGCATCGAGAACACGGTGAGCACCGGCGACGGCTTCGCCGCCATCGATGCGCTCAGCTTCGGGGGCATCGACGCCCGGGTTTCTGACACCTACCCCCCCGAGCAACTCGACAGCGGGCTGGCGCTCAATGCGGCGATCCGACTGAAAGACCCTTCCCGCGTGGCCGCGGGACAAGCCGCGCTCCAGTCGGCCATCGACAAGGCCGGGCTCCCCCTCCAGGTCGTCGATTGGCGCACCGCCGCCGGCATGATTGGCCAGCTGGTGAGCGTGGTCCAGGTGGTGATGGTCATCGCGGTGGGCGTGATGTTCCTCGTGTCGATGGTGATCATCAACAACGCGCTGGTGATGGCCACGATGGAGCGCACCGCTGAGATTGGCACGATGCGGGCCGTCGGCGCGAAGAAGAGCTTCGTCGTCACCCTGTTTGTGCTCGAGACGCTGGTGGTCTCCGTGGCGGCCGCGCTGGTGGGCAGTGGCGCCGCCGCTCTCCTTGTGAGCTGGCTCGGCACGAGCGGCATCCCGGCCGGCGTCGACATGTTCAGCATCCTCTTCGGCGGGCCCTTCTTGTACCCGAGCATCGGGCTCGCGGAAGTCGGACTCGGCGTCGGACTCGTGAGCGCGGTCAGCGTGCTCGCCACCCTCTACCCGGCCATCCTGGCCGCCGGCGTGCCGCCCATCGTCGCGCTGCAGTCGAAGGAGTAGCCGATGGTTCTCGCCAGCATCGCCCTGCGCAACCTCGTGCAGGCGCGCCGTCGCACGCTTCTGTTGTCCACCGCCATTGGGCTCGTGACCGCGATGCTCGTGCTGTTGTTGTCGATCAGCGCCGGCATCTCCGACAACCTCGTCCAGTCCGCCACCACGCTCTCCTCTGGGCACGTGGTGGTGGGCGGTTTCTACAAGCCCTCGCCCACGCTCGGCGCCCCGCTGGTGACCGACGCGAGCAAGGTGCGCGCGATCGTCGAGGCCAAGACGCCGGGGCTCGACCACGTGGTGGCCCGCGGGCGTGGCTGGGGCAAGATCGTGGGCCCCGGCGGCTCGGTGCAGGCCTCGTTCTCGGGCGTCACCCTGTCGGACGAGCCTGGATTCGCCGATACGCTGCAACTCGCGGCACGCTCCGCCTACAAAGACGGCGGCGGTCCCGAAGTGGTGGGCGACGCCAATCGCATCGGCGACCCGAACGCCCTCATCCTGTTCGCCTCGCACGCCCGGCGACTGGAGGTCGATGTCGGCGATCTCGTGACGATTGTCACCGAGCAGTCCGACGGCCGGACCAACACCCTCGACGTCACCGTGGTGGCCATCGCCCGCGACATGGGGATGCTGTCGAGCTGGTCAGCAATCATCGACGAGCCCTCCCTCAAGAAACTCTACTCGCTCAAGGGCGACACCACCGGCGCCTTGTGGGTGTACCTCAAGGACATCGATGAGTCCGAGAACGCGATGACGGCGCTACGCACCTCCCTGGCGCAGGAGGGCTTCGCGCTGATGGACTACCAGCCAGTGCCCTTCTGGATGAAGTTCGAGGTGGTGGGCGGCGAAGACTGGACCGGCCAGAAGCTCGACCTCACCACCTGGTCAGACGAGGTGAGCTTCCTGATGTACACCGTCGCCGCCTTCGACATCGTGACGGTTTTCATCTCCTCGATCCTACTCATCATCATCGCCATCGGCATCTCCAACACGCTGTTCAACACCGTGCGCGAGCGAACCCGCGAGATTGGGACCATGCGCGCGATCGGTTTGCATCGCCGCCAGGTGTTGTGGTTGTTCATGCTCGAGGCGATCTTCCTTGGGCTCTTCGCCACCACCTCAGGGGCCACACTCGGCGCGCTCCTGGCCACCGGCTTCGACGCCGCGGCCATCCCGGTGCCCATCGAGGCGATGCAGGCCTTCTTGCTGTCAGACACCATCCCCTTCTCCGTGCGTCCGCTCGCCCTGTTCGGCAGCGTGGCCTTCCTCACCACCTGCACCGCGCTCGCGGCCCTCTGGCCGTCCTACCGGGCCGCACAGCTCAAGCCCATCGTCGCCCTCGGCTACACCGCCTAGACAAAGGAAGCTCTCATGCTCGCATTGTTTCTTGCCACTCTGGCCTGGGCTCTGCCCTCCACCGACGAGATGGTGGGCATGCTCAAGGTGGTCGACGACCGCCAACAGAACAACGGCGACTGGCGCTCGCTGGTGTACATCGAGCAGAAGGAGAAAGACAAGTCGGATCTTGCCTATCAGGCCGCCGTGTACCGTCGTGACGCCGACGACAAGCTGGTGATCCTGTTCCTGAAGCCGCAGGCCGAGGCGGGGAAGGGCTACCTCCGGGTCGACAACAACATGTTCATGTTCGACCCCACCGTGGGCAAGTGGGAGCGCCGTACCGAACGGGAGCGCATCGGCGGCACGGGTTCGCAGCGGCAGGACTTCGACCAGTCGCGCCTCGCCGAGGAGTACGGCCCCACCTTCGTGGCCGAGGAGAAGCTCGGCCAGTATTCCGTCAATCGGATCAAGCTGGCCGTAAAGTCCGGCATCGACGTGGCCTACCCGGTGGTGGAGCTCTGGCTCGACAAGGCCACCGGCAACGTGCTCAAGCGCCAGGACTTCGCCGAGTCCGGTCGGCTGATGCGCACCACCTACTACCCGGCGTGGAACAAGCTCTACTCGGAGTCGAAGAAGACCGACGTGTACTTCCCAAAGGAAGTGCGCATCTACGACGAGGTGGAGAAGGGCAACCAGACCACGGTGGTGATCCAGGAGGTCGACCTGAAGCCGCTCGACCCCAACATCTTCACCAAGGCCTGGTTGGAATCGAAGAGCCGCTGACATGCTCCTCATCGCCGCCATGGTGTTCGCTGACGAGCGGGACGACGATGTCTTCGGCGCGCCGTCCGAGCCTCCGCCGGGGGACACGACGCCGCCCCCCGCGGAGTCCCCTCCCCCCTCCGTGCCCGCGACCGGCGATTTCGGCGACGTCCAGCTCGGGACGACGAGCGACGCGGACATCGCGGCGAGCCTCGCCGAGGCCGACGACCGGCTCACGCTCGGCGGGAAGCTCTACCTCCGCGCCGACGCAGCCATCGTCGACGAGGCCGAGCTCGCGGACACCACCCTCTCGAGCCCCAACCTGCTCGATCTCTTCGCCGACGTGCGGCCAAACGACCGCGTGCGGGGCTACGCCTCCGGCCGATTCCGCTACGACTTCACGGTGGCGTCCGGCGACACCGACCTCTGGGGCAACGTGCTCGAGCCCGGGAGCGTGACCCTCGACCAGCTCTGGCTCAAGTTCGACCTGGGTCGGGTGGCCTACGTCACGACGGGGCGCCAGCGTATCAAGTGGGGCAGCGGGCGTTTCTGGAACCCCACCGACTTCCTCAACGCGCAGGCCCTCGACGCGCTCTCCGCCACGGTGTTCGACGAGCGCACCGGGGTCACGCTCTTGAAGGTGCACGTGCCCATCGAGAAGATCGGCGCCAACCTCTACGCGGTGGGCAGCTTCGACGGCGCCGACAACTTCGAGCAGGTGGGCGGCGCGCTCCGCACCGAGTGGGTGTTCTGGACGGCCGAGCTGGCGCTCTCGGCGGCCGCTCGCGAGGGCGACCCGCTGCGGCTCGGCGCCGACCTCTCCGCCGGCCTCGGCCCCATCGACGTGCACGTGGAGAGCGCCGTGCGGCACGGCGACGACAGTCCCTACTACGAGGGCACCTTCAACCTGGAGAAGTTCAAGCTTCCCGAAGAAGTGAGCCGCGAGGAGGACTGGATCCCCCAGGTGGTGGCCGGGGCCGAGCTCGGCATCAAGTACAGCGACCGCGACTCGCTCTACATCGGGGCCGAGTACTTCTACAACGACGCTGGCTACGCCGACAGCGAGCTACTGCCCTACCTCTTGTTCGAGGGCGCCTACACGCCCTTCTACCTCGGCCAACACTACGCGGCGGCCTACGTGTACTTGCCCGCCCCGAGCCGCTGGGACGACGGCAGCGTGACGGTATCGACGCTGGCCAACCTGTCCGACCGCACCTACGTGTCGCGGGTCGACGTGTCACACCGCGCGTTGACCTACCTGCAACTCAGCGCCTACGCGGCGTACCACTATGGCGTCAACGGCGAGTTCCACTTTAGCTACGAGGTGGAACCCATCCCGGGCGTGCTCGACGACGGGTTGACGATTCCGGCGCCGGTGGCGGAGTTTGGGGTGGGGGCGATGGTGAATTTCTGACCACGCCAGTCGCTCACCAGCGAGTGTCGTCGTCATAGGGAATGTCGAAGCCGCGGACGATCTCGATGCGGCCGACGTCCAGTCCATCGACCTCGTAGCCGTAGTAGTCGGAGAAGATCCACTCGGGGAGCCCGTCGCCGTCGAGGTCGTGGAGGTCCTTCAATTGCGTGTAGTACTCCCGGTACAGGGATGTGAGGACGCAGGGAGATCGGAGGTCCGTGGTTGCCACCCGGCCTCCGGGCGGCAGCATCGCGAGCGATACGATGCAGGTCGTGGCGCCGGCCCCGTCGATGGCGAGCCACTGCTCGTCGAGGGAGAGATCGCCGAAGTCGGTCGCCTGTGCGTCATTGAAGCTGCGGCCCTCGCCGTAGTCAAGCTGGGTGAGCTGCAACTCCTCGAGGGGGGCCACGTCGGCCCGGCTGAGGTCGAGGAAAGTCAGGGCCCCGACGTCGTCGCCATCCACCTCGGCAGCGTACACCGCCAGCACGTCGGGGTGGCCATCGCCGCTGAAGTCAGTGGCGCGATCACCGGGAAGGGTGTGGCCGCTGGCGAAATAGGTATCGACCTGGGAGGTCTCGTCGGTTCCGCAGATCGACACGTGTGGCACGTCATGGAGCTCATTCCCCATCGCCGCAGCGGCCACGAAGTCCGCGCCGGAGAAGTAGGTCAGGCCGCGTCGGGAACCGTGGCTATCGCCGCAGTTGTTCGTGCCGATCAGGTCGTCCAGCCCATCACCAGTGATGTCGGGGACCATCTCGGGTGCAGTGTTCTGGTCCTGGTCGTCCGCGGTGAGCAGCACCATCGGCGTCGTCGTGGCGAGTTCGTAGCCTTCCATGTCTGTGACCGCCTCGCCCGTGATCAGGTGCAGTTCGTCCGGCGCCGACTCGTCCCAGGGCGAGAGGGCCACGAGGAAGTCATCGCGGCCGTCCCCGTCAACGTCCGCCGCTGAGTCAAGCAAATTGAGTGCCTCGTACTCCGGATCGCTGTTCTGGAACTCGGCGTCGGCCCAGGTCCAGGGGTCCTCGACGCCGCAGGTCACGTCCTCGAGCGGGCCGAGCTTCAACAGGAACGCCCCTACCCCCGTGGCGGGAGGGGACCACCAGATCCAGGCGTCCGGTGCGCCGTCGCCATCCACGTCGCCTGCTGGCCAGCCGGCCACGCGGTAGGAGTCCGACCAGCCTCGCCACTCCTCGGCCGGGTATGTCGCGCGGGCCAGGAACTCGCTGCCGACGAGGAAGCCGGTGGTTCGGAGACCCTCGCCGCTCGAAGCTTCCCACGCCAGCCAGGCATCGCCTCCGGCCATCGCGGGGCTCACGGAGGCGTAGATGTCGGTCGCTTGGCGCGCCTCGTCGCCGACGATCGTGGTCCACGCCGAGACGGTCGCCTCCATGGCCTCACTGCACGATCCCGGCGGGATCGCCTCGCCGTCGCAGTCCTGGTCGAGCCCGTCGCAGGCGTCGGGGGCGCCCGGGTACACGTGCGCCCGCTCGTCGTCGCAGTCGTCGCCGCCATGCGAGGCGTCGGTGAAGCCGTCGCCGTCGTCGTCGGGGCCGTCCTCGGCGGTGTCCGTCGTGTCGTCACACGGGGCGTCGCCGGTGTCGGTATCCGTCGCCGAGTCACCGGTGTCCGCTGAATCGCCGCTGTCGGAAGCCGTGTCGCCGGTGTCGGCGCTGTCCTCCCTCTCGCTGTCCCCAACCGGTCCGCCCGTGTCGGGGGTGTCCGCGTCCTTGCCGTTCTCGGTGGTGCACCCGAGGAGGGCAAGGGCGAGCGCCGTCACCATTCCAGCACACCGCGCCAGGTGCCGGAGCCCTCGGTGCCGACGACCAGCCAGGACTCGGAGTCCTCGCCGACGGTGATCCCGAGGTCGCTCCACTCGGCGTCGGTGATCAGCCCGGTGGGTGGCTGCGTGGAGAGCTCCACCACGCTCCAGGTGCTACCCTGTCGCTCCGCGAGGAGGGGCCAGGGGTACCGACAGATGTCAGGGTAGTCGACCAACCACGCCGGTCGGAGGTGTCCGCACTGCAACCACGTCTCGCGGTCGAGCGTGGGGAGCACCGCGACGAAGTCGGTCACTTGCGGGTGGGGCAGCACGTCCTGGATGCTGTACTCGTACTCGCCAGGGTTCAACAGCATCGACACGCCGTAGCTGTCGAGGTCGAGCAAGCAGGCCCCGCCGCCTCGCTGCGCGCCGTAGCGCGGGCTCACGGGGTCGCGGTAGTACCGTCCCCAGTAGAACACCTCGTTCGACCAGGGCGACACGCTGGCGCCCTCGAGATTGCGACCCCACACGCCGCACTCGAAGGTGGGAGCGCCCTCGTAGTCGCGGGGGATGGGGATCCACTCCCAGGTGGCGTCGAGGCCTCCGGCACCATCGTCGCCCACGAGCACGCGGGCAACGGCGCAGGGCGACCACTTGCGACCGGCGCTGTCCGACACCGTCGAAGTGTCGTTGGCGCTCACGGTGACAAGCAGATCGAGCAGGAAGTCGTCGGGGTAGCCGTCGCTGTCGAGATCATCAACCATCCCGTCCACGGGCGAGATGTCGTTGGCGTAGGTATCGACCCCCGGGTGGATGAGCTGCACGTGGGCGTACTGCAGGACGGTGGCCTCGTCGCAGGTGCCGCTGGTGGTATCGACGGTGTAGCTGCCGTCGAAGGGGATGGGCTGCCACGCGCTCGTGCCAGCGGGGAGAAGGTCGTTGTCCCCGCCGCTCAGGGTGGCGTACAGGCCGCCATCCGTCGAATAGCCACTCTCACTGCTGGGCCGGAAGAGGACGACGGCCGTCGTCGCGTCGAGCGGGCGGACCTCGTTGGCGATGCCGAAGGACGCAGCACCGATCGAAGGGTTGCCGTCCGAAAACGGGCTCGGGTCATTCACGTCCATCGCCTCGGCGCTGTTGGTCAATGGCTCCTTGTCGATACACAGGCGCTCGAAGTCGGCCACCATGCTGAACTGGTACGTCGTAAGCGTGGAGTCGAGGTACCCCCCCGCCGCATACGTCCACGAGGCGCCGCTGCCCATGTCCGCAAACCGCAACACGCCTCCGTCGTGAGGGTAGGGCTCGGCTGCCGTGACCGTCTGGTCACGCAGCGCCACCCACAGGCTCCCGTCAAGCCCCACGTCCACGCTCGCCGCGCCGCCGTTGAATCCAGAGCGCCACAGGCACTCCTCCTCGCTGCTGTTGGGCGTGGCCGACGACTGCGGCACGCTGGCGTCGAGGTAGATGAACCCGTGGTCGAGCACCGCCTGCAGGATCTCGCCGCTCGGACTCACCGCGATCTCGGCCGGCACCATGCTCTGGTAGGTGCCGCGCTCGCCAGGGTCTACCGGCGGCTGGAACAACCAGAAAGTCTCCTCCTCGCTGTCGATCACGCCGTCGGCGTCGCCGTCGCTCCATGTGCCATCGAGCCCGGACACCATCCACACGTGGCTCCGGGTGGACACGAAGGCGAGGCCGGCGGCGAACGGCATCCCGGGCTCGATCCACGTGGTGTCGATGCCCGGCCCCGGCGCATCTCGCGCCGGGAAGACCGCGGGCGCGCCCAGAAGCGACTCCGTGAGCCAGGTGGCGGAGGCGTCCATGTTCGACTGGCGGACCGCCTCGCGGTCGTCGAGCAAGGAGATGGCCACCTGCGGATCTTCCTCGTCGTTGACCGCCGTCCACGCATTGCCCAGCGCGAGGTCGCCGATGGGGATCCGGTACATGCGGTCGATCGAGTAGTAGTCCGTGGGGCCGCGAGGCACGTTGGCGAAGAGGTAGTTGGCGCCCTGGTCCATGCTGATTCCGCTCAGCGAGTTCACCGCGAGCTGCGGCATGTCGCCGGCGTCGGCCACGCGGTCCAGCGTGTAGCTCAGCACGCCGGCGTCGTTGAGGTCGAGCGCCCACACGCCGGCCTCCTCCACCGCGCAGGCGTCGAGCTGGCCGTTGGCGTTGTCGTCGTCGGGACGGTAGCCGCCGTCGGCCACGAACACGGTGGTGCCCTCGAAGCGCAGGTCGCGTTGCAGGTCGCGCACGTCGATGCCATCCGAGCCGAGAATCACTTGGCAGCTCGCGCTCGTGGCGCCGGTGCAGTCCATCCCACTGGAGGGCAACTCGCAGATGTAGAGGCTCGGCAAGCCGTACGGACGCGCGTCGTAGCCCACCAGCAGGGCCGGGTCGCCACTCGGGGCCACGTCGACCCGGAGAATGCCGCCGATTGGCTCGGCCGGCAGCGCGTCGCCGGTGTGCGCCAGCGGGCAGGCCTCGCCCATCACCGAGTCGAACACGCTCACGCCGATGGCGTCGGGGTCGGCGTTGGCGATGTACAGCACCTCGCCGGGGCCGAACCAGTCGCCTTGCAGGTGCCGCCCGCCGGAGTCGACCCACAGCGTGTCGCTGCTGCCTTCGGAGTCTGGGCACTGCGACAAGAGCGGGTAGCCGGCCACGTCGTCTTCGGCGGCGTAGACCGGGGGCGAGTCTGCGTTGCCGTCGCCGTCGTCGTCCCAAGTCACGCTGTTGAAGCTGTCCGCCACCATGACCCAGGTGTCGCCGCGGTCGGGCGAGTACCACAGGCCGCCGTGAACGTTGCTCTCGCCGCGCTCGACGTCGCCCATCAGCGCATAGAGTCCGCTGCCGCCCGCCAGCTCGGGGAGCACGTCGGACACCGACATCACGCCGCCCTCGGCGAAGGTGATCTCGCCCGTGCCGAAAATCGTCTCCCAGCCGGGGTTCAACCCGTCGAAGCGGGCAAGCCCACCCACGTCGGTGCCCATGTAGATGAAGCGGTCTTCATCCGAGCGCACCACGGTGGTGGTCCAGCCACCCCCCGGGGTGCGGGTGTCGTGCCAGTCGATGCTGATCTCGGTGGCGGGCGGCAGCACCTCGTCGGCGTTCTGCACCACGAACCAGTCGAAGGTCGCGTAGCTGTTGGCGGGGCAGTCGAACTGCACCGACTTCAGCACGTGCGGCACGATCACCTCGCCGATCGGTACCCAGGTTGTGCCGCTTCCCGCCGGGAGGCCGACCGTCGTGGGCGTGCCCGGGCCCCCGGCCGGCCCGGTGCTCACCGTGACGGAGCAGGCACTGCCCACCGCGCTGTCGACATCCACCATGAGGCCAGTGTACCCGGTGCCGCGCGGGAGGTTGAAGGTTCGTTTCGCGTTGCTCGCGCCCGCCCCCGAGGCACCCACCTTCATGTTGTTCGACGGGAATGTCACCGTGCCCGTCGTCGTCCAGGTGGCCGAGGAGAAGAAGTTCACGCTGAGGAAGCGTCGCAACGCGTCGCGTGCGTCGCAGTCGGCATCGGTGCCGTCGCCCAGGACCTCGAGCTCGGTGGGGTTCACGCTGTCGAGCGAGTCGTTGCAGTCGGGCGTCGGCGGGCAGCCGGGGAGGGCACCGGTCGAGTACCCGTCGGAGTCAGCGTTGAGCGTGGCGTTGTACGGGCAAAGCGCGTGCGCTGGCCCGGCTACGCAGAGAGCGAGGACAACTGCGACAATACGCCGCGGGGGGGGGGTGCCCACGGGTGGCTCCAACTGGTCTGCGGAGCTTACCACCATCGCAAGGCACCGTCTACGTGTCGCGACTGGTGAAGTTCGCACAGGTCGGCACATCGGCAGCGTGAAATCGCTAGCTCACCGGCTTCCACCCTGCCAGTTGCTCACACGTATACCGATACGCCGTCTCCACGATCTCGTCGATCCGGTCGAACGTGAGCAACCCAAAGTCGGCCACCGGCGGCAAGAGCGCGAGGTCGGCCTGTCGGTACACCTCGTTCGCCCGGCGACCACTCTCGAGCGTCGTCGTCCGCAGCATGATGTCCACGATGCTCGGCGGCGGCTTCGGGAAACGTCCCGTCACCCGCGCCCACAAGAGCTTCCAGGGGCTGGGGATCGCCTCGATGGCGAAGCTCTCGTCGCGCGGTGGGCTCACGTCCACCACCACGTGATGGCCCCGGATGCGCTGGCGCATGGTCCCGAGCGGCAAGTTGTCGATCACCCCTCCATCGATGAGTAGGCGTCCCTGGTAGGGCACGGGCACGGCCACCCCCGGCAGCGAACCGCTGGCCCGGGTGGCCAGCCACACCGGACCGGACTCCATCACCACCATCTCCGCCGTGGTGAGATCCGCGGCCACGCCAAACCACGGCAACCACAGGTCCTCGATCATCACGTCGCCAAAGGCCATCCGCGCCGCCTGTTCGATGCGACTGGATCGCAACAGAGCCACCATCGGCAGGGTGTACTCCTCGAAGGGTTTGATGGCGATGATCCGCCGGTTCAAGTCCATCATCTCCTCGTAGCTGAGCCCGAGCGCCACCTGCGCGCTGATGATCGCCCCCATCGAGGTGCCCCCGAGGTAGTCGATCGGGATCTTGGCCTCGCGCAGGGCGCGGACCACGCCGATGTGGGCCAGTCCCCGGGCGCCGCCGCCGCCGAGTGTCAGGGTGACGACGCGTCCGGAAATCATGCGCGCCACCCGCGCCACGTCGGCACGGTCCCCCGCTCGTAAGTGGAGATGCAGCGCCACCTGCTTCTTCTTGCGCCAGCCCTGCGTGCCCGAGGGCCGCGCGGTGTTTGCCGGGTGCATCAAGAGCAACATCGCCCGGCGACCGGCGAGGTCGGGGAGCTCCGTCTGCTCGGGGTCGCGCGTCGCGTCGCAGACGAAGACGAGCTTGTCGGTGAGCCCTGCGCACACGCGCAGCCACCCGGCCTCCTCGGGACGCGCGATGAAGATGACGTAGTCATACTCCTGGGAAACACGGTCATGGAATGCGGTGAAACGCAGCCAGCTCGGGTGATCGGCGGCGAGGCTCCCGGCCGCGTCGATCACCCCGAAGCGCGCCAGAGCCGCGGTATCGACCAGGAGGGTGGGACCGCCGGCCGACAGCTCCTCCACCAGCGTCCGGGCGAACTCCTCGGCTGGGGCGCCGGGGTGCGCGGGGATGATCACCTGCTGGTCGAGCGCGTGGTGCGTCTGCTGGAACAGGGGACGCGCGATGCGCTCGGCGAGGGCCCGGGCCATCGCCTGCCCGCTGCCGGAGTGGTCGCCGAGCAGCGCCGGCACGTGCGCCACGGGGATCTTGGCGAGGAGCACGTCGCGGTGAGCGGTCGCCGTCTCGAAGTGGGTGCCACCCGCGAGGTAGGCCACTTGCCCCAGCAACTCCCCCCGCCCGACGATGCTGTGCCGCATCTCGCCCACGGTGCCGTAGCGCGAGAGCGTGAGCTGGCCTGAGAGGAGCACGAAGAGGGCGTCGACCGGCTGCCCCGCCTTGTAGAGCGCCTTCCCCCGGCGCAGTTCCACCCACTCGACTTCTTCGGACAGGAGCTGCCGGAGCGTCGCGCTCGGTGGCCCGAGCGCCCGGGAGAGCTGGGCCACGAGGTCGGCGAAACGCAGGCGCCCACGCACCAGCTCCGTGAGCTTGCGCAGGGCCTCGGGGTGCGCGTCGGCATAGCGCCGGAACTCGGCGCGTTCTACGCGGAGCACCTCGCAGTCCTCCACCGCGACGGCGGTCTCGGTGCGCGAGCCACCCACGAGCACCTGCAAGAGCCCGATGCCCCGCCCCGGGCCCACCGTCTCCACCACCACCTCCGGCTGGCCGGGGCCCGCCGACACGCGGAGCTCGAGCCTGCCCCGGGCCACGAGGAGCAGCGTGTCGCCGGGCTCGCCCTGCCGCACCAGCACATCGCCGGCAGGAACCGGCACGGGCGTGACCATGCCGCACACGTCGCGCAGCGTCGCGTCGTCAATCGTCGCGAGCGCGTCGATGCTGCGGAGGAGCGGGAACCACTGGAGGGGGTCGGACATGTGACCGAGGCCAGTCTACCAAGGAGCGGGAGGTTACCCGGGGCCTCGATGACCCAGCCGCTCGCCGCGAGGCCCGTTCCCGGCACCGTTGGCCTGCCGCTCCTCGGGCCGATCTTGCAGTCCGGCGCCTTCATGCGCGACTGGCACGGCTTCCTCGACCGCCGTCGGCGCGAACATGGCGCCACCGTGTTTCGCATGGGCCTCGGCGGGCCCGTCGTGGCCTGCATCGACCAGGAGGCCCTCGACCACCTGGCCGACCCGGCGGACTTCGACCGGCTCTACGGTTTCGGTCCCCGGCGACCGCTGCCCTGGGTGCTCGACGGGCACGTGCCCCTCGTCTTCCGCAACGACGACAGCCACGCCACGCTCAAGACGCTGCACGGCGCGGTGTACGCGGCCCGGGCAGAGGCCCTCGACGAGGCCCTCGACACGCACGTGGAGCCCGCGCTGGCTCGCTGGCGGCGCTTGCGGGTCTTCGATCTCGGCGCCGCCATCGACGAGCTGGTCGCGAAGGTGCTCTGCGCCTGGCTCTTCGACGCCCAGCCGCCCCCCGGCGTGCTGGAAACCGTGGGAAGGGGCATCATCCCCCTGCGCCTGCACGACCGGAAACAGTCCAACGACGCGGCGGTGCGCGCCGCCTTCCTCGCGCTCGCGGAGTTCATCGAGTGTTGCCCCGCCGCCCGCGAGTGGGGTGACATCGCGATCGGGCACGGGATCACGCCTCACGAGCTGGCCCGCGACCTCGCCTTCACCGTGCCGATGAACGCCTGGGGCGCGGTGTCGGGCGCCTTGCTCTCGGGCGTGGCCGAGCTCGATCGTCACCCGGTGCACCGCGAGCCGGTGGCCCGCGACACCGGGTCCCGCGCCCGCTTCGTGGCCGAGGTGATGCGACTGCACCCACCGGCGCCGGTCACCTTCGGGCGGGCGCGGCGCGACCTCGAGCTGCGCGCCTCCACCGGGCGTTTTTCACTGCGCGCGGGGGAGACCGTGGTGGCGGTCATCGCCATGGTCCACCGCGACCCCCGATTCTTCCCCGACCCGGCCACCTTTCGTCCCGAGCGTTTCGAGGACCGCGCCGCCCTCGCTGCCCTCCGCTGGGCGGCCGCCAGCCCCGACGCGAGCCCCGGTGCCGACGCGCGCGCCTGCCCCGGCGGACACGAGGCCATGCGCATCGTGGGACGGATTCTCGCCCGGGTCGCAGCCGAGGGGCGCTGGACGCTCGCCGAGCCCCCCGAGTGGACGTCGCGGCTGGTGCCCCGCAACGTGCCCGACGCCGCCGTGGTCGTCCAGAGCTTCGGTCGCGACGCGCAGGCAGCCGCGACCGTCCCGACGGTGGGCTCGGCGGCCGACGACCGGAAGGTGCGCATGCTCGCGGCGCTACGCCGTTTCCAACGCCGATCCGTCGAGGTGTGGTCGCGACGCAGCTACCGGACACGACACGCGGCGCAGGTGGGATTGCCGCCGCTCGTGCCCGCGCGCGACCACTACGCCACCCCGGAAATCCCCGGCGGGCTCATGGTCCCCGCCACCCTCCCCACCGAGGGCCGTATGGGGCTGGCCTACATGCTCCCGTACTACGTGCTGGCCGGCGTGTTTTTCATGTTCCTCCGGCGGAGGCCGGTGAGCGGTCACGCCCGGTGGACAGCCGGACACCCCTGGCTCAGCGCCTTCGACTACCCCTCGCCCTGGGGCAACCTGCAAGACGACGCGAGCTTCGTCGCGCTGCGCACCGCTGGGCCGAACCCCTTCCTCCTGCGCGCCGACGGCGAGGGCTGGAGCCTCGACTACGCGCCGATCTTCGTAGGCATCACCGAGCCGCTGGCCTGCCGCTTCGAGCTACACGACGGCGCGCTGGTGCCGAGCGCCATCACGCTGGGCAGCAAGGCCGTGCGCCCGGACGACCCAGGCTGGCGCCGCGCCAAGCGGCTCGCCAACGCGCTCGAGGCCCGCGCGTCGATCTTCGTGCAGCATCTCGGGCTCACCCATCTGGTGGTGGGGCAGGCCATCTCGCTCAGTCGTTTCGAGTTGCCGCCGGGGCACGCGGTCCGCGCCTTGCTCGACCTGCACGCCTTCGCCACGCTAGAGGTGAACGACTGGGCCTACAAGCTCCTGGTCTCGCCCACCAGCTACTTCATCCGGTCCGGATTCTTGTCGCGCGACGAGGCCTTCCGCATGTTCACCAACGTGGTGGGCTCGGCCGGCATCGACCATCTTTTCCCAGGCGTGGACATTCCTGCGCGCGGTCTCGACCGGCTGCCGGGACACGCCTACGCCGAGGAGGCGCCCGGGGCCTTCGCAGTGCTCCGTCGCTACGTCGACTCAGCCATCGGAGGAGTCGACGATGTCCGAGCGGACGCCGACCTCGCCCGCTGGCACGCGCGCCTCAGGGCACTGGTGCCCCGTTTCCCAGACCGCTTCGCCCACGTAGACACTCGCGAGGCGCTGGTCGAACTCCTCACCGGACTGGTCTACAACAACGTGGCGCACGAGGTGGTGGGCGACTTCAGCCCCTACTTCGCTGCGAACGACGCCGAGTCGCTCGGCATCCTCGACTTGCGCGCGCTGGTCGACGGGATCGAGCAGCCGCCCTCGCTCCGGTCGGTCTTGCTGATGAAGCAGGGCGCCTGGTCGGCCCGCTTCCAGCTCGCCGCCAACGCCATCGTCGAGGTACAGCCCAGCGCGGCCACGCCGTCGCCGATGCTCCAGACAGCGCTGTTGGCCCTCCAGGTCGAGCTTCGCCGCCTCTCGGCGGAGGTCCAGGCGCGAAACGAACGACGCGCCTTCCCCATCCGGGGCATGGACCCAAGGGCGTGGAAGTTGTCGATCGGCATCTGATGGGGGCCCGGCTCTGGCTCGTGCTCCTCTGCCTGCGCTTCGCGGGCTTCTGGGCGAAGTTCTTCCTACAGGCACCCAAGGGCCGTCCTGCCCCGCCCCGCCCCGCACGCGAGCGACAGTCGCAATACGCGCTGGTTCAGATCGGCCAGAAGCTCGGCCTCGATCCCTGTTTCGAGCACGACACCGTGGTAGCAACCCCCGCCAGCGACCGCTACCCGCTCATTGTGCTCGTTCCCAAGCTGGCGGTGATGGCGGCGCTGGCGATTCCCGTCACAAGCCCCCGACGTTTCCCCGACCTCGCCGCTGCCGCCACCCTGGCGCGGCGCTTCGGCAACCCCCGCGCCCTCGCCGAGCGGTGGGACGGCGACGCAGCCTTCGCCGAGCTGCGGGTGGCCGGGCCCAACCCGGCGTGGCTGCGACGGGAGCCTAGCCCCGACGAGGCCGTCCAGGCCTTGTCGGGAGACGCGAGCGACCTCTTCGTCGTGGACTACCGCCCCTGGCTTCGCGGCCTGCCCTGCGCGCCCGGGCGTTTCATGGCCCCCTGTGCAGCCGTGTTCCGTGAGCACGAGGGACGGCTCCACACCCTCGGGATCGTGCTGGAGGGCCCCGGCGGCACGCAGCTCGCGCGCCCCGATGGCACCCCCGGTTGGCAACTTGCCAAGATGTTCTTTGGTAACGCCGAGGTGCTGGTGCACGAGGCCGCGAGTCACTTCCTGTGGACGCACGTCGTGGGCGAGCGCCTCTTGCTCGCCACCCGGCGCCACCTCGACGACGCCCATCCCGTGTCGCGGCTACTCGCGCCGCACGCGCATTTCACGCTGCAGGCCAACGAGAACTCAGGCAGTCGGCTTCTTGGTCCAGAGGGGTTCTTCCAGCGTTGTTTCAGCGCTGGCTGGACCGGCACGGTCGAGCTGCTCCGTCGCGGCCAGGCCGCCTTCCGCTTCGAGCAGCTGGTCTTGCCTCGCGAGCTGGCGTCCCGTGGGGTCAATGGGCTCGGCCACTATCCCTACCGCGACGACGCCCTTGCCACCTGGAACGCCCTGTCTCGCTACGTCGCCGGGGCCCTTGCCCTCGACTATCACGATGATACACATGTCGCGACTGATGTATCACTGATACACTGGACGCTCGCCGCCGGGGCGCCGTGCCCCACCACGCGCGACGAACTCGCCACGCTCACCACGGCCATCCTGTTCACCACCGCGCAGCACAGCTTCGTCAACGCCCTGCAGTTCGACGCCTACGCCTGGCCGCTGGTCTTCCCGTCCACGCTGCGTACCCCGCTCCCCGCCTCGCTCGAGCGCGTCACCGAGCGCGAGCTCGTGGACGCCCTCCCCAGCGAGCAAGTGGTCATCGACGCCGCCCGGGCCACCTACGCGTTCTCGGTCCAGTACAACGTCCTTGGCCACGACCTGGAGCGTTTCCTGCCGCCGTCGCACGGTCCCCTCGTGGCCCAGCTCCGTGCCGACCTCGAGGCGGCCAGGCGGGCCGCCGCCACGCGGCAGGGGGCCCTCCCCTACGATCTTCTCGGGAGACTCAGCAACAGTATCAACGCCTAGTTTCGCCGATTCGGTGTCGGAGGTTAAGGGTTAAGACTTCACCGAGGCAGCCCCCCGCTACTCCGCCCAGTCCGCCAGCGCCGCCGCGATCTCCGCCCAGTCTTCAGGCTCAGACGCCGAAATCCAGGCGTTGTGGTTGCTCTCGGGCTGGCGGAAGAGCCGCACGCTGGGGTCGGCGCCGCTCACGTCGGCGGGGAACATCGCCAGGGGGTCGATGTCGCCGTACACGAAGATGAGCGAGGTGGCCTCGCCGGTGATCCATGCCTGGAGCGCGGGCTCCAGCGGGTCGTAGGGCTGCGGCTCGGCCCCGAGCGGGAGCATCTCGTAGTAGGCCGGCCAGTCCGGGTCGACGAGGGCCTCGATGCCGTCCTGGGGCACCTCCGGGTAGCCCGTCTGGGTCGACACGTGGATCCAGTACATCCCCGACGTCTCCAGCGACTGGTCGGCGTGGTCGGCGGCGTAGTAGCTCATGCCCCAGGACAAGGCGTCGCGCGGCGAGCTGTCGGGGTCGGGCAGCGCTTCGCAGCTTCCCTCCCAGTAATATTGCCAGAAGGCCCACGGGAACTCCACCGCGTACATGCCGACGTCGGCCTCGCGGCTACCGAGGCGTTCGAAGGTCAAGTCGGGGTACATCCCCTCCGATCGCCGCACGGCCTCCTCGCGCCAGCCGCCGTCGGCCTCGGGCGTGAGCATCTGCGTCCGGATCTGCTCCAGGCGCGCCTGGCACTCCGCGCGAACCGGGTCGTCGAAGTAGGGAACGGCACGCGGGTCGTCGAGCGACTGCAGCAAGGGGACGCTGAGCGCGAGCGTGCCCACGACGTCGTCCGGGTAGTACATGCGGTGGTAGAGCGCGTCGAGGCCACCCTGGCTGCCGCCCTCGTTCACCCAGTTCCCGGTGTACACCGCGCCGAAGAGCTCGCGGACACGGTGCGCGTCACCGGCGAACTGCTCGGCGCTGAAGGTGGTCCAGTCGATGTCGCCCTCGGGACGCGAGACGTTGAAGTAGCGCTTCTCGATGGCGATCTGGTTGCCCTCGAGGAAGTAGGCCGCTTCGAGCTCGTAGGCACCCCAGTAGTTCTGGTAGCCCGAGAACTCCAGCACCGTTGGGGCCTCGAAGTCGCGGTGCCGCAGCGTCATCCACTGCTCGAAGCTCGGCCCGTCCGGATCGGCGTGATCGACCGGCTGCCGCAGCAGGAGCTCCACGATCGTCACCCCGTCGGTGGTGGCGTAGGTGCTCAGGATTGTCAGCCCGTCGATGGCCGAGAGCTGGGCGTAGAGCTCGGGTTCATCAGGCAGCACCGGTGTCGTGTCGAGCGGGTCGCCGGTGTCCACGCTGCCCCCGGGGTCGGCGTCCGACTCATCCGGCGAGGTGTCGCTACAGGCCAGGAAGAACAGGAGTGCGTACATCACATCACCTCGTTGAGCATGGAGAAATCGGTGGTGGTGCCGAGGCCCTGGGCCCGGACGACCTGGGCGGGATCGACGAGCCACCAGGCGGAGGCGGGCTCGGCCGCGTAGACCAGCGACCACGCCATCACCTCGGCGTAGCCTCGGCTCCGGAGCACCGGCCCGATGGCGCCGTACTCTGCCTGGGCGGCGGCGAAGGCGCTGTCGTCGCCGTCGAAGACGGTCACCACGCGCACGGGAGCCGACGCGGTTGCCGCCCAGTCGTGCAGTTCGAGGGCGGTCTGTACGCAGGCCGGACAGTCGGACACGGCAGCGACGAACACCACCCACTCGCCAGTCAGGTCGCGGAGCGCGAGGGGCTCGCCGCAGCCGTCCACCATCGGTAGCTCGGGGATCACGCCGCCAACGCTGATCGACGCGGGCTGCGCGAGGGTACCTTCGCTGCCGGTGGGCCAGCCGCAAAGGTAGCTCTCGCGGGCCGCGGGCTGGGGATCGGGCACTTCCGGGCCACCCTCGACCAGGAGCGTGCCCGTCACCGAGAGCAGCGCGTCGGCGGCCCCGCTGCTCGATGTCTCGTAGCTGAAGGCGGCCTCCACGCTCGCCTCGGGCGAGGCGAAGTCGGTCGAGCCCGCGGCGCTCGGAAAGGGGTAGGCGCCGCGGAAGAAATCGCTGCGACTAAAGCCCCAGTATTCCCGGCGGTCGGCGGTCACCCCGGTCCAGTGAGGAAACCACGCGTCGAAGCAAGCGCGGTCTTCGGCGGGCACGGTCACCTCGCCCTCGAACACCACCTTGCAGTCGGGGCAGGCGTAGTCGGTGAGGCCAACGAGCTCGATGCCATCGAACTCGCGGCGGTAGGTACACGCGGCAGGCCCCTCGTCGCCCGCCGGCGAGACGGCGAAGCTGAGCGTGCCGGTGAGGTGCCCCGCCGCCGTCCACGCGCCCTGCGGCTCGGGTGCCGACTCGGCGCTGTCGGCCGCCGTGTCACCCGTTTCGGCGTCGGGCACCGGATCGCCGCTATCGGCATCGGGACCAGGGTTGCAGGCGAGGAAGAGGAAGAGGGTCATGCGGCCTCCTGGCGCCCCCCAACAGTAGGCAGCCAGCCCCTCGCAGGCCATTTCGGCGTCTTTCAGCCAATTTCACGGGACGCGGGCCGGATCGCCCGCCGCCCGTAAGGTCTGGCCGCCCTGATGCGTGTCCCCTCTCCTCTCACGGAGACTCGATGCACGTCACGATCATTGGCGCTGGCCTCGGCGGCCTCGCCACGGCCGCCTTGCTCCGGCAGGGCGGGGCCGAGGTCACGCTCGTCGACCGCGCTGAACCTGGCGGGCGCGCCCGCACCTCCACGCACGCGGGGGCGCTCGTCAACCTCGGCCCGCACGCACTCTACCGGGGGTCGCGGGCGATACCGGTCCTCCATCGCCTCGGGGCGACCCCGATCGGGGGCCTGGTGCCGGCCGCCGGCCGGGTCTTGCGGGCGGGCGCGCTCCACGAGCTACCAGGGGCCGCGGCCAGCCTCTGGTCGACGAGCGTGCTCAGTCCCACCGAAAAGCTCAGGCTCGGGGCATGGTTCGCGATGCCACCCCCGCCCGGGACGGTGCAGAAGTGGCTCGCCCCGGCGAGCCCCGCCCTGCGGGACCTGCTCTCGGGCCTCGTCCGCCTGTCCACCTACGCCCACGCCCCCGAGCAAATGAGCGCCCAGGCCGCGTTTGCCCAGCTGCGTCGGGCCCTCGCCGGCGTGCTCTACCTCGACGGCGGCTGGCAATCGCTGGTCGACGCCCTCTTGCCCCTCGCTGGGCCGGTGACCCGCGCCGACGTGCGATCGCTCCCCACCGGGGGCCCGCTCGTGCTGGCCGGGCCGCCGTCGCTGGCCCGCTCGCTCGGCATCGAGCTCCCCGACCTGGTGGAAGCGCGTGTGTCGTGCCTCGACCTCGTGCTCGACGGCTTGCCCGTCCCCGAGAACCGCTTCGTCCTCGGCCTCGACGAGGCGTTGTACCTCTCGGAACACGGCCATCTCGCCGCCCTCGGTGGCACCGTCCTGCACGCGGCCCAGTACCTCGCGCCCGGCGAGACGGGCGACCGAGCCACGCTGGAGCGCCTGCTCGACCGCGCCCAGCCCGGGTGGCGCGATCACGTGCGCTGGTCACGCTTCGCGCCCTCGCTGGTGGCCAGCCACCGCGTGGATCGACCGGGGGAGCAGGTGCCCATGGGGCCACGCCCCGGTGTCTTCCTCGTAGGCGACTACGTGGGCGAGGCCGCCATGCTCGCCGACCGGGTGTTCGACAGCGCGGAGCGGGTAGCCAACGCGCTCTTGGCCCGCGTCCGTATGGCGGCGTAAGTGACGAGCGTGTCACTCGCCGACGAGGCCGAGGCTCACCGCCGCCTCCTCTGGGGGATCGCTTACCGCCTCACCGGGACGGTGCAAGACGCCGACGACGTGGTCCAGGACTGCATGCTCCGGGTCGTGGAGCGTCCCCCGGCCGACCACACGCGGCCCCTTCGACCGTGGCTCGTTGCGGTCACCCTGAACCTCGCCCGCGACAACCTCCGTCGGCGCAAACGGCGCGGCTATGTCGGACCCTGGTTGCCCGCCCCGGTGCCCGACGCGCGGCTTGCCGACGAGGCCCTCGCCCTGAGGGAAACCTCGTCCTGGGCCTTCCTCTGCGCTGCGGAGGCCCTCACGCCCACGCAGCGTGCGGTGTGGCTCGCACGTGAGGTGCTCGAGATGACCTCGGCCGAGACGGCGGAAGCCCTCGGCAACACGCCCTCGGCGGTCGACGTGGCGCTCCACCGCGCCCGCCGCGCGCTCACCGACCTGCCCACCGCGCCCACGCTCGCCGACGAGGCCACCCTCGGCGCCTTCTTCGCTCTCCTCCAGGTGGGACTGCCCGGCGCCGCCGCCCGGCTGCTCCATCCCGATGTCACGGCCTTCAACGATGGCAACGGCACCGTCAACGCGGGTCGCCTCCCCATCCGGGGGCCACGGAAAATCCTCACCTTCTTCCGTCGCCTCGCCAAGACTCATGCCTCAGTTCGCTGGTCGCTCCTTCGCGCCAACGGCGTGCTCACCCTCGTCGGCGAGCTCGATCCCCACCCCCCGCTACGCCTCCCGGCTCGCTTCACGCTCTCTGCCGAGCTGCGCGATGGCAAGATCTGGCGTTTCTACAGTCAGCTTTCCGGACCGAAGCTGCTCGGGCTCCCCCGCAAAGGTGCCGGAGGTTAAGGGTTAAGACTTAGCCTCGCCGGCCACGATAAGCTCCACCCCCATGTCCACCCCCCAGGCTCGCGCCAGCGCCGAGCTCGCCCGCATCGACGCCTTCTTCCCCTTGCTCCAGTGCCTCGGCTTGCGCTGGGCACAGACTCGCCCCTGGGAGGGGCTCACCGTCGGCGTCCACCTGCACCTCACCACCATCACCCTCGCCCTGGTGAAGGAGCTCGTGCTCGGCGGCGGCCGGTGGATCGTGAGCGCGGCCAACCCCGCCACCACCGACCCCGGCGTGGTCGACTACCTGCGCACCCTAGGTCTCGAAGTGCACAGCGGTCGCGGCAGCAAGAGCGGCATCGAGGCCACCGTCGCGGAGCGTCCCGCGCTCTTCGCCGACGTGGGCTTCGCCCTCGGCAGCGCCCTGCTCGACGACGGCCAGTGTCCCCGTGGCGGCGTGGAGATCACCCGCTCCGGCGTCACCCGCCTCCGCCAGCGGCCGCCCCTCCCCTTCCCCGTGCTCAACATCAACGACGGTCGACTCAAGCCGGCCGTCGAGAGCCGCCGTGGCGTGGGCGAGGGCCTCTGGCCCGCGTTCACCTCGCTCACCGGCATGCATCTCTCCGGACGCATGGTGCTGGTGGTCGGCTACGGCCCGGTGGGGGCTGGCGTGGCCGCGTTCGCCCGGGCGGCCGGGGCCACGGTGGAGGTGGCCGAAAACGACCCGGTCCGGCGGCTCGTGGCTCACTACGACGGCTTCGCCACCACCGACGCCGTGCCCGCGCTCAAGCGAGCGCGCATCGTGGTGACCGCCACCGGGCGAGCGGGCACCATCGGGCCCGCCGAGCTGTCGGTGGTGCCCGATGGATCCACGCTGCTCAGCGCCGGGCACGGGGGCGACGAGATCGACGTCGCGGCGCTCCGCGGGCAAGCCGAGACCATCGACATGATCGGCGAGCGCGTGGTGCGCTACACCCTCCCCGGTGGCCGCCGGGTGACGGTCCTCGCCGAGGGACACCCGCTGAACATCGTGGCCAACAGCGGCTCGCCGGAGCCGGTGGTCTTGCACTTTGCCCTGCTGGGCCTCGCGCTCGAGCGCCTGTGCACCCAGGCCTTCCCGCCGGGCGAGGTGGCGTTGCCGCCCGACCTGGAGGACGAGGCGGCGCGTGCTGCTCTGCGGGTGCTCGAACCCCGTGCCTGATCTCGCCGCGACCTACACGGCGTTACTCGCGGGGAAGCACGAGGATGTGCTCGCCACGCCGCTGCCCCCGGAAGGCACCGCAGAGCGCGCCCGCCTGTTGGCGTGGCGGGCCCAGAGCCTCAGGGCACTTGGCCGCCCGCGCGCGGGGGCAATGGAACTGATACAGGCGATACGTATCACAAAGGCACTAGGAGAAAGCCAAGCAACCGAAGAGCTCCGTGCTCTGCATGCCGAGCTTTCACGCTCCGTCGCCGCACTCGAGGCGGCGGACAAAGCCCGCCTCGCCGACGCCTCGCTGGTCGACACACCCGCCGATGCCCTCGACAGCGACACACTGCTGCGCAAGGCGCAGGCCCATGCCGACGCCGGCGACGATGTATCAGCGATACATGTGTCGCGACTGGCACTGGAACGAGCCGCCGATGCGAGAGCCAAGGTGCTGGCTCACCTCGCCCTCGCGCGGTTCACGCGCGAGCCTGGGGCGGTACACGCCGCCCACGCCGTGGCCGACCACGCCGACGACCCAAACCTCGTCACCGCCGTGGCCCAGGCCGCCCGCGCGCTGGGCGTGAAGCTCAGGGGGCCGAGCTTCGGCTAGCCTCCCGAGGGCAGCGGAGCGGATAGAAGCCCCCGCGCATGCGAATCGGCCTCTTCCGACACGGTGTCGCCGAGGACGTGGCCCGGAGCGACTTCGACCGCCGCCTCACCCCGGCCGGCCGGGCGGAAGTGGCCCGCGTCGGGGAGCTCGTGTACCGCGCCGGCTATCGTCCCGGCTGCATCCTGCACTCCCCGCTGGTCCGGGCGGTGCAGACCGCCGACGTGCTCCGCGAGCGCTGGCCCGACATCCCCGTCACCACCCTCGATGCCCTCGCCTACCCGGTGCTCGACGACATCCTCCGCCAGATCGCGGGGCTGTCCGACCCGATGCTGGTGGGGCATGAACCCACTCTGGGCAACCTCGTCGCGCGCCTCGTCGGCGCGCCCTCCGGCGCCACGCCGCTCGAGCGATCCGCCTTCGCCTTGCTCGACGTCGATCGCATCCCGACGCTGCGTCCGGCCATGCTCCGCGCCTTCATCCACCCGGCACTCGCTCCGCCCACAAGTTAGTCGCCGGCCCTCCACGGTCCCCCGCCCATGGCCGTCAACCGCGCCGGCATCGTCGACAAGAACTTCGTCGCCCAACTCGCCGGGCTCCCCGAGGGTGCCCCGCGCCACGATGTCGATGCGCCCGTGCGCGAAGGCACCTCGCTCAGCGCGCGCCTCGCGCTCGCGATGTTCCAGACGCAGGTAGAATCGCGCCACCTCGACCTCGCCGCCCGCGCGCTCAAGGCCCGCAACGAGTGTTTTTACACGATCGGCAGCTCCGGCCACGAGGGCAACGCCGCCGTGGCCGCCGCCAGCCGCCCCACCGACCCCGCCTTCCTGCACTACCGGTCCGGCGCCTTCTACATCCAGCGCGCTCGCCAGGTGCCGGGCTCGAGCCCGCTCTTCGACGTGCTCCTCGGCCTCGCGGCGAGCACCGACGAGCCCATCGCGGGCGGCCGTCACAAGGTGTTCGGACACGCCGACCTCGAGATCCCGCCCCAGACCAGCACCATCGCCAGCCACCTTCCCAAGGCGGTCGGCGCGGCCCTGGGGCTGGTCGACGTCGCACGCGACGCGGTGGAAGCCGACTACCCGCGCGACGCCATCGTCCTCTGCAGCTTCGGCGACGCGTCGGCCAACCACAGCACCGCCGTGGGCGCGATCAACCACGCCGAGTGGCAGGCCCAGCGCGGTCGTGATTGCCCGGTGCTCTTCGTCTGTGAAGACAACGGCATCGGTATCAGCACGCCCACCCCCGAGGGCTGGATCCACGCCAACTTCGGGAACCGCGCTAACCTTGGCTACGTGCATGGCGACGCCCTCGATCTCGCCGATGCGTACGACGCCGCCGAGGCCGCCGTGCGCTGGGTACGCGAACACCGTCGCCCGGGGTTCCTCCACCTGCGCACCGTGCGCTTGCTCGGTCACGCCGGGAGCGACGTGGAAACGACCTACCGGACGCCGGCCGAGATCGCCGCAGTCGAAGCCATGGACCCACTGCTGCGGAGCGCCGCCCTCCTGGTGCGCGAGGGCTGGATGCGCGCCGGGGATGCCGTCGCCATCTACGAGGACGCCCGCGCCCGCATCGCCGCGCTCGCCGAGGAGGCCATCCGCCGCCCCAAGCTGCGCACCGCCGACGAAGTGATCGCACCCCTCGCGCCACACTCTCCTGCCGCGGTCCGTGAGGAGGCGACCACGCCCGCGAGCGACGAGGCCAGGCTCGCCTACTGGGGTGGTGAGCTGCCCGAGGCCGACAAACCCCGGCACCTCGCGGTGCAAATCAACCGCGCCCTCCACGACGCGATGCTGAAGTATCCCCACATGCGAATGATGGGCGAAGACATCGGTAAGAAGGGCGGTGTGTACCATCTCACCGCCGACCTGCAGAAACGTTTCGGCGCCGACCGGGTGATCGACAGCTTGCTCGACGAGCAGAGCATCCTCGGCATGGCGCTGGGACACGCTCACGTGGGGCTCTTGCCGGTGCCCGAGATCCAGTACCTGGCCTACTTCCACAACGCCTGCGACCAGATCCGCGGCGAGGCCTGCTCCCTCCAGTATTTCTCGCAGGGCCAGTTCCAGAACGGCATGGTGGTCCGCATGGCCGGCTACGCCTACCAGAAGGGCTTTGGCGGGCATTTCCACAACGACAACAGCATCGCCGCCCTGCGCGACATCCCCGGTCTCGTCATCGCCTCCCCGGCCCGCGGCAGCGACGCCGCCGCGATGTTCCGCACCTGCCTCGCGATGGCCGAGGTCGATGGCGCGGTGTGCATCTTCATGGAGCCCATCGCGCTCTACATGACCAAAGACCTCCACCAGGACGGCGACGGCCTCTGGAACAGCGAATACCCCGGCGCCGACGACTACATCGCGCCCGGCTCGGCGCGCCTCTATGGCGACGGATCCGACCTCACGATCATCACCTGGGCCAACGGCCTCTACATGAGCCTGCGCGCGCAGCGGGTCCTGGAGGCGGAGGGCATCCGCGCCCGGGTGCTCGATCTGCGCTGGGTGGCGCCGCTACCATTGGCCGACATGCTCGAAGCCGCAGGCGCAACCGGCAACGTGCTGGTGGTCGACGAGTGCCGCCGGACGGGCGGCTTGTCCGAGGCCATCTACACGGCGCTGGTCGACGGGGGCTACCGCGGCAAGCTCTCGCGCGTGGCCGGTCACGACGTGTACATCCCCCTGGGCGCAGCCGCCAACCTGGTGCTCGTCCAGGAGGCCGACATCCTCCAGGGGGCACGCGCGGCCGTCCATTCTGGAGGGCGCTGAACCATGAAACGAGTGCTCCTCGTATGCCCTGGCCGCGGTAGCTACGGTCGCGACACTCTCCGCTCGATACCGCCCACCCCCTCGGTGCTCGCGGCCAACGATTTCCGCGCGGCGCTCGGCCGTCCCACGCCCAGCGAGATCGACGCCACCGATACCTTCTCCTCGCGACTCCACGTGGCGGGAGAGAACGCCTCCATCCTCACCATGGCCGCCACGCTCGCCGACCGCGACCAGCTGAAGGGCGTGGACGTGGTGGGTGTCGTGGGCAACTCGATGGGCTGGTACACGGCCCTCGCCGTGGCGGGGGCGCTGCCCCTCCACGATGGACTTCGTCTCGTGGAGACCATGGGGCAGTACCAGGCCCAGAACGTCATCGGCGGTCAGCTCCTCTACCCGCTGGCAAACGCCAATTGGCAGTGTTTGCCCTCGCCTGAACTCGATGTGATACTCGATGATACACCGGAACTGTATCACTCGATTCACCTCGGGGGACAGGCCGTGCTCGGCGGCAGCATCGACGCGATCAACCGCGCGATGAAGCGGCTGCCACCTCGCAAGATTGGCGACCGCGACGCGCCCATGGTCCTGCCGCTACACAGCGCCTTCCACACGCCGCTCATGGCGCCCACCGCCGCGCGCGCCCAGGTCGATCTCGCCGACCTGGGTTGGCAGGCCCCCTCAGTGCCACTGGTCGACGGTCACGGGACGGTACACTGGCCACGACACGCCAGCCCCGGTCAGCTGCGGGAGTACACCCTTGGCGCCCAGGTGACGGAGCCCTACGACTTCGCGCTCGGCCTCCGCACCGCCCTGCGGGAACTGGCGCCCGACGCCATCGTGCTCCTCGGCCCCGGTGGCAACCTCGGCGGCGCCGTGGGACAGGTGCTCGCCCGCGAGGGCTGGCGTGGCGTGCACGACAAGGCGAGCTTCCAGGCGCTCCAGGCGCGCGAGCCTCTTGTCCTGGCGATGAATCGTCCCGAGCAGCGAGCGCTCGTCACGTGAGCGACGCCGAGCTCCTCGCCGAGGCGCTGGGTCTCAAAGACCTTGACCGTGCCGGGTGGAAACGCGTGGGCGTGTCTAGGCCCGAGTCGGTGGCGAGTCACAGCTGGGCGATGGCGCTGGCCGCGCTCATCCGCTGCCCGGCCGGCCTCGACCGCGAACGGGTGCTCGCCATGGCCATCCTGCACGACCTTGCCGAGGTGCGGGTGGGCGACATCACGCCCCATGATGGGGTGCCGCGCGAGGAGAAGAAACGTCGGGAGCGAGAGGCCGCGAGCGCCTTGTTCACCGGCCATCCGGAACTGCTGAACCTATGGCTGGAAGCCGACGCAGGGCAGACTCCCGAGGCGCGACACATCAAGGAACTCGACAATATGGACATGGGTTTCCAGGCCGAGCGATACATGATGCAAGGCCATGTTGTATCGGAGTTCCTCGACGCCACTGCGGAAACACGCGAGCGCTGGCGGCGCGGCTGAGCATCCAAGGTAGGATGCCGCATGCACCTTGCCCTACTCCTCGCGTCGATGGCCTGCACCGCGTTTGTACCGGGCGGGGAGCCACGAGACTCCGCGCCCGTCGAGACCGACACGGAGGATGGCGAGAGCGACTCCGAAGGCGGCCCTCTCGATGACAGTAGCAGTGGCACCGCCCCCGACACCGCTGTCGGCGTGCTCGTCTACACCGGCGGCTGGAGCGTGCCCGGAGGGAGCTTCGCGTCGGCCGACATCGGCCTCGTGGCGAGGACGAAGTTGACCGGCGAGGTGCTGTGCGAGGCCCGCGTGCTCTACGACGCCTCCGGCGACGGGCAGGACGGGTGCCCCGACTGCGACTGGGCATTCGAGGTCGTGCCCACGCCCATCAACACCACCGGCGTGGCCTGCGAAGACCTCGAGGGCTCGGAGGGCGACGCGTTCCTCTATGGCGAGACCGCGGCGACGCTGTGGCTCGGCACCGGCTTGCTGGATGGGCTCGGCACGGCCGCGTCGTACACCTACGTGACAGACGACGGCGGCGGCAGCTACTACCTCGGTCATACCTTCTTTTTCCACTATAGCTACGCCGGCGACGAGGGCTGGTACTTGATGGCTTGGAACCTACCTCACCATGGCTACCACCAGATCGACGGCAACAGCGAGGCGGCCACATTCATGCGGCCCGTTGCTCGCGACGGCGACAGCGTGTACTACTACGTTGACTAGCCGCGTCGACACCGGCGACATCGCGAGCCAGAGCCGCTATAATCGCCGCCCCCCTCGGAGACCTGATGCGCCCCACCCTCCCCGTGATCGCCCTGCTCGGCCTCGCCACTCTGGCCTGCGTGGGCCCGGCCGACACGACGGACGACAAGGATGAGCCCTTCGAGGCCGACGCCGATACCGACGCCGACGGTGACGGGGACACAGACACCGATACCGATACCGATACCGATACCGATACCGATACCGACACCGACGGCGACACCGACGCCGACACCGACGCCGATACCGATGGCGACACGGACTCCGACACCGACTCCGACACCGAGGTGGATCCCGACGACCGCGACGACGACGGCGATGGGTGGACCGAGAACGACGGGGACTGCAACGACACCCGTCCGAACATCAACCCCGATGCCGAGGAAGACTGCAACGGCCAGGACGACGACTGCGACAGCCTCGTCGACGAGGGCTGCGGCGGCGGCACAGGCGACACGGCGCTCGCGATCCTCGCCTACAAGGGCGAGTGGGACATGCCGAGCAACCGTTTCGGTAGCATCGAGACCTCCCTCGCGGCCTACGCCCCGATCACGGGCGACTGGGTGTGCGAGATGACCGTGGAGTACGACGAGGTCGGGTCCGGCCCGTCCGGCTGCGACAACTGTGACTGGGCTTTCGAGGTGACGCCGAACCCGCAGCCCAACAGCGGGTCCTTGTGCAACGACCTCTTCATCCCCGGAGAGGCGGTGGGCTACTCCCTCTTCGGCCTGTACGAGGCCGCCGACATGTGGATTGGCGACGGCCGCGTCGACGGCTGGGGCACCGACCCGGCCTACTACTACGACAGCGGCAGTGTCGAGTACTACCTCGGCCAGACGCTCTTCATGCACTACGACTACGGCAGCTACGACGGCTGGTACTTCATGGCCTGGAACCTGCCCGACTACGGCTACTACCAGGTGTATGGCGACAGCGAGGCGGCCAGCTGGGCGCGAATCCTCACCGACAGCAGCGGGAACGTAGTTTACTACTACTATTACTACTAGCCGGGAGGCCAGCTCAGCGTTCGACCACCGAGCACGTGCATGTGCAGGTGAAACACGCTCTGGCCGGCACCGGCGCCGTTGTTGATCGCCACTCGGTAGTCCACCAGGCCCTCGCGCCGGGCCACCTCGGCCACGGCGAGCAGACACTTGCCGAGCAGTTCCGTGTGCTCGGCGGACGCGTCGGACAACTTCGGCAGTGCGAGCTTGGGACACACGAGCACGTGCGTGGGCGCCTGGGGGCTGATGTCGCGGAAGGCGATGACGTCGTCCGTCTCATAGACGATCTTCGCCGGGATCTCTCGCGCGGCGATCTTCTCGAAGAGGGTCAAGTTGGGCCTCGGTTGGCCCGCGCTCCTAACTGGCTCGCGCTAGTAGCTGGCTCGCAGCGGCAGGATGAGGATGCCGTCCTTGTAGGCGGGGCCGGCCACGATGAAGGTGCCATCGCGGTTGATGGTCACCGTGGTGTCGATGAGCTTGCCCTTCTTGCCATCGATCTCCACCCGTACGCGCGCCCGGCTCTCGTCGAGCGACACCAGCGCCACGCCGAGCTTGCGGTCGCCCTCGATGGTGACGGTCTCTTCGGCGCCCACGGCGAGGTCGATGTTCTGCGTGGATAGGAGGCGATACCCCTTGTATTTCAGGTAGCGAAACTGACCGGCAAGGGGCTGCAGGCGCGGATCGATGCCGGTCTCGCTGTCGGTGGCGTGCACCACGTGGACAGTGATGCGCGCCTTCGACGAGGCCGGGCGCGCTTCGGAGGTGCCGGGCCCCGCAAGGGCCTCGGCCGGCAGGAGCCCGCCCGCCCCGAGGAGGGCCGCGAGGAATAGGCCGCGCATCAGCTCTCTTCCTCGACAAAGATGATGGTGGGGCCACCCTCTTCGAACTGCATCACCTGGGCGGTGGAGCCGTCGGCCACCACGAGGTCTTCAACCTCGGCCTCGTTGAACTGGGCGAGGGTGAGCATCGGCGCGCCGATCTCCGCGGTGACGCCCTGGGGTGCCGTGCCCGACCAGGGGCCGAAGACCGCGAGCAGGAGCGCCGCGGCCATCGCGAGCGCGGCGAGGCCAGCGCCCCCACCCAGCACGCCGAGCGAGGCCCAGCGAGGCATCGCCACCGCCTGCTCACCGATCTGGGCCATCACCGCGTCGGCCACGTCGACGGCGCCCGTGAACGATGTCGAGGGGCGAAGCGCCGCGTTGAGCTCAACGGCCAACATCACGTCGTTCGCCACGTCGATCTCGGGCTGCCCCGGCACCTCGGCGAGCGCAGCCTGGAGCTGGATCGCGAGCATGATGTCGTCGGCCAGCTCCACGGGCGTCGCGAGGGTGTCGGCGAGCTGCACGCCGAGCATCACCTCGTCGGCCACGTCGATCCGGCCGGCCAGGGCCTCGTTCAAGGCCAGAGCGAGCATCACGTCATCGGCGACATCGACCTGAGCGGTCGTCGCTACGCGGAGCTGCATGCCCACGGCGCGTAGCTCGTCGGCACCCGGGACCTCGGGCCCGAGACCGTCGGTCGCGAGCACGAGCGCGAGCTCAGCGGGGTCGAGCGGACGATCAGTCATCGATCCATCCGACGCGCGGCAGAGGCTTTCATTCAGGCGTCCGAGCTCGCGCCGAGGCGCGCCTGGAGCTTCTTGCGGGCGTAGAAGAGGCGGCTCATCACCGTGCCCTCGGGAATGCCCATCACGTCGGCGATCTCCTTGTAGGAGAGCCCCTCAACCTCGCGCAGGAGCACCACCTCGCGCATGTCTTCGGTCAGCTCGTCGAGGGCGCCGTAAATGCGCTCGCGGAGCTCTTTGCGCTGCAGCTCGCGCGCGGGGTTGTCGTCCATGTGCTGCTCAGAGAGCGTGCCGTCTTCGTCGCGGCTCGCGACGGCCTCCTCGAAGGAGCTGGTCTTGCGTCGCTTGTTCTTGCGGGTGTGGTCGATCGCGAGGTTCATCGCGATGCGGTAGATCCAGGTGTAGAAGCTCGAGTCGATGCGAAAACTCGAGAGGCTCTGGTAGGCCTTTACGAAGGCCATCTGCACGATGTCCTTGGCGTCGTCGTCGTCGCGCACCATGCCGCGCACCATCGCGAAGAGTCGCGACTGGTAGCGCACGACAAGGGGCCGGTAGAGCGCGGTCTCACCCTTGAGCACGCGCGTGATGATCTGGGCGTCGGTCAGCTCGTCCATGGCGAGCGAGAACGTATGGGCTGCGGGTTCAGTGCGCACTGGCCCATGTACGCCCAGACCCCCACTCCACCTTCAATGGTACCGCCAACTCGGCCACCGACTCCATGATCGCACAGAGGCGCGGCGCCTCGACAGCAACACGATCCTCGGGCAGCTCGAACACCAGCTCGTCGTGCACCTGGAGCAACATCGTCGTGGAGGTGCCAGCGATCGCGGCGTCGACCGCGATCATCGCCTTCTTG